>Ga0224501_10000036_pt1 | contig 148092 bp, 125 predicted proteins | sample SF_Oct11_sed_USG_4_FD_169105 | JGI IMG/M metagenome (GOLD analysis project Ga0224501, IMG submission 169105) | Sediment microbial communities from San Francisco Bay, California, United States - SF_Oct11_sed_USGS_8_1 | ecosystem: Environmental > Aquatic > Marine > Sediment | place: USA...
CCGTTTAACAGCTTGATTTAATGTTCTTGTCTCAACCTCATAAAGCACGGCTAAATCTCGATCAAGCATAACACGCTTGCCTCTAATCGTCAAAATCTTCTTCGCGATAATATTTTCTGTCTGCGGCAGCGGGGTAAGGGTTTTAAAACTTTTTGGAAAAGTTTTTCAAAAATAGAATGTTACTTTTCTTTGGCAGCAAAGAAAAGTAACCAAAAGAAACTGCCCGCAATCGGCCGTCATCCATGACGGATATTGCGGGGTTTGGCTCGGTCATCCTTGACCTCGCAATGTGCCCCCGGTTTATTTTGTACCATATCTTATTCTGTTAGGGGTCGGTTGCTCGTACCGGCGAAGCCGGTGAAACCCGTGGCTAACAGAATAGTTGACCGCCCATCCCGCAGGAGAATTTTATGACCCACGGCGCTCGTACCCGGAGGGTGATAGCCGTGGGCAAAGAAAACAGATGGATCAAAAAACCCTCGAATACTACCAGCAAAATTCAGATGAAATTTGCAAAAGATACAATTCTGTTTCGACAGAAAAATTTCTGGGTAAATATTTCAAGAATATTTTCCCAGAAAAGAATAAAGAGAAATACAGAATTTTAGATTATGGCTGCGGCAGCGGGCGGGATGTCTTGTACCTGATAAATCAGGGATATGATGCCTATGGTTATGATATTTCTTCTGAAATGATATTGTCTTCCAAAAAGATAAACCCTATTCTGAAAGACCGTCTTTTTGATTCTATCTCATCCTTGAAAGAAAGTGAAAAATATAATTCTGTAATTTGCTCTGCTGTTCTTCAGCATGTGACAGATTCTGAAATTTTAGAAGTTTTAAAAACTATAAAATATTTCCTGAAAGAAAATGGTAATTTGGTCATTAGCTATCCAGTCATTTATGCAAATTTAGATAATGAAAATCGGGATGATAAAGGCAGACTTCAGATTATCAGAAATTCCGAATTTTACATATCGAAATTAGTCAGCCTGGGTTTTACACATGAAAAAGAATGGTTTGATAAAGATTCAATGAATAGAGAGGGTATCTCTTGGCAAACCAGTCTTTTTACATTATGAAATGAGTTGACCTTATAAATTGTTTTGCAATAATTGTATGATGTCAATACGCTTGCCAGAATTAGATTATCTGCCTATTGAAAAGTTGAATCAGATTTTCAAAAATACTACAACATCTTACAAGTTTTATTGGTTTTTAGCGATATTAGATTATGTTAAAGAAAATGATAAATTAACTGTTTCATTTGCTGATCTATTTTCAAGAATGATTGCTTTTGCATGGTATCCAATAAATCACTATAAAATAAATTTTGGCCACCAAGATCAAATTTATAAAATAATTGAGTACTTAAATCAAAATGAAGCAAAACTAAAGCCAGACATGAAATATAAAGTTGTTGTCGATCAAATTTCTGATATTTATAAAGACTCTAGTGCAAAGTCAGAACAAAGCAGAAAAGAAATATTTCAATTAGATCGATATGTAATATGCAGGTTTATATCGCCTTTTTTTGATATTAAAAATATTTCAGATAAACAAATTATAATATTGGCAGAAAAAAATTTTAATATTAAAAAAAAACAGCCAATCTATAGAATTGATAAAGAGAAAAAGGAAATCATAATTCAACCTCAATGGATTGGCTATATAAAAAGATTTAATACTATTTTACAAGATTTTACTCTTTGGCATTTGTTAGAATACTTACAGAAAAGAAACCCATATGTTCCAAATTTGGCTAATAAGTTATTTCGGCCAATTGCAAGAGATTTGAAAAAAGCGAGAATATTTTGGCTTAATGCATTGTCTAGAATAGAGAATCCAAGATGTATATATTCAAATACTGGTCTTTCAAAAGATTTTTCTATAGACCATTTTTTGCCATGGAGTTTTGTAACGCATGATTTAATTTGGAATACTATACCCACACATAAGAATATTAATAGTATGAAAAGTGACGATTTGCCTCTATTGAAAACATATCTAACACCTTTTATGGCAATGCAATATGATGCAATAAATATTATATCCAAACTGGATGACAAAAAAATCCTTGAAGATTACATTATTGGTTTCGATAACATAACCTATAGCGATTTAGAAAGTATGTCAAAGGAAAAATTCTTTGAAAGAATCTCAAGACTTATTATACCTCAATATGAAATTGCAAGAAACATGGGTTTTTGTGAAAATTGGCTTTATGTTTAATGTTTTAATTATGGCTGATGTTTCGGGGGCCTTGACCCGTCCGGCGAGCAAAAAATAAACTGCTATTTTATTGTGAGTTCGGGTGGATTAGACAAGGTATCCCAAAATGTTTTGAGCACATAAAAAAAACAATTGATCTAATGTCTCTTTAGATGAAAACTATATCTTGAGGTAAGATGTGATGCGATCCCCGAAGGCGTTCGTAGTCGCGCCCGAGCATATTTAGATGCAGTGACTTATTGGGAAAAGTTTGATGAATCAAATTGAATTTGATATAAAAGCATATGAGTATACCACTCGTACTTACATTCAATTTTTAATTGAAACACACCAATGGGAACCATTAGGCATCGATGATATTAACTCATGGTTAGAAAACTTCGGCGATCAAATAGGTCGGTATTATGGCCTCAGAATACTAGTAAATTGTAGTTATTATTCAGAAAAACATTTGATACGACTTTTGAGAAAAGGCTTGCATGATGAATTGATTTATAGAGAGATTATGGCCAACATTGACATAGAAAAAGCATTGAATTATCCATTAACATTTTATAATTCAAAAGCGTACGATTATTTAGGTAAAACAATCTTTATACCACTTTTGCATAGTGATGTTCCATCTGAAAGTGGCTATTGGCTTGTACGTACACTTGTTACCCAACAAATCATTCATCAGCACAATCAGACATATCCGACCGATTTAGATAAAATTAAAAACTACGAAAATATAATAATAGTTGATGATTGCATTGGTACAGGAGAACATATTAGGGACTTTATCAATAGCAATGTGTATAAAGAGCTCAAAAATTTAGGTAAGAAGATAATATTCTTAGTTGCTGTTGGTGCCAAGGAAGGTGTAAAATGTATCGAAAAAATGAATGTTGATATTCGGTGCATCGAAGTACTTGATGAAAACAGGAGAATATTTGGTAATCATGGAAACGTATGGAAAGACGATGAAGAAAGATGCGCCGCAATTGACTATTTTAAAGAAGTGGAAAAAAATAGAGGTGTAACAATGTTAGGTTATAAAAAGATGGATTATGCAATGATCGTTCAAAACAATATTCCAAATTGGAGTTTACCTATTCTTTGGAAAGAGACTGCTGATTGGCAGCCTTTAATTCGTAGAAAATCTTCGTAACGAGTATGAATAACCCATTTAAAGCATTTAGAACAGAGCAACTTGGCGATGACCCTTGGAAGTATTTTATTCAGGATAAAGCATTACAGGATTTGTTAAGTTCGAGACCCCTAATATTTGAAGGTGGTAGAGGGTCAGGGAAAACCATGTTTTTCTACTGCAATTCCTGGCTTGAAAAATTTAAAAAGATTTTAGCAGAAGGTCAAGATATTAAACAACAATTTAATGAAAAAAATTACATTGGTTTTTACTACAAAGTTGATGCTAACTTTATTACGAATTTTCAAGGAAAGGCGATTGAAGAGTCAGTATGGGATGATATATTTTCTACCTATCTCAATTTTATTGTTGCCCAGGATATAATAAAGTTTTTTGAAAAATGTATTGAATTACAGGTACTAGAGAATAATCATTTAGCAGATATATTTGATTATTTGGAATTACGACTTGAGAATAAAATAAATAATACTAATAATGCAAAGCGAGTAATTCAATCAAAGATAGAAGAAATAGTCGATTTTGTTAATAATCCAACGGATGAGGCAAAACCAAAAATTTTTCATTCAGGCGCATTAACGAATTCGATATTAAGCAAAGTTAAGGAGGTAAATATTTTTCAAAGTACTCATTTTCGTGTATTTATTGATGAGTTTGAATTTTTGACAGAGAACCAACAAAAACAGATTAATACTTTGATTAAAATGAGTAACTCGACAATAATTTATGATATTGCGGTCAAAACAAATGGCAGGAAAACCAAAGAGACACTGAATAAAGATGAGTTAATACAAGAAAAAAATGATTATAAGTATTTTAGACCTGAGGTGGAAATCGAAGAAGATGATTATGAAAAACTGCTAAAAGAAATTTGTCGAAAAAGATTCCAAAAACTTTATCAGGATTTATGTATTCAAGATATTAAAGAAGAGTGGCTAGATATAAGTTATTATTTAGGTGAACATAATATTAACGATGAGGTGTTATTATACGAAAAACATGAAAAAAAAGCGGCTTTAATAAATGAAGTAAGGGATATAATAAAGAAAAAAATCATCGATGAAAAACTTACTGATGAATTTGCAAATATTTTAACTGACTGCGATATATTGCATATCAGGGTTCATAAAAGTCTATTATTAAGAGATAACATGAAACCCGAGGATTTAGTTAAAGAATTCCAACTTTCAAAAAACCGGGAAAGCAAACGGTATACCCAGTGGTTTAATCAAGGTAAAATGGGTGCTCTCTTTTTGCTAAGCAAAGAATTTAAAATACAAAAACAATACTATGGCTTTAATACATTTGTATTACTTTCTTCAGGTGTGATCAGAAGTTTTATAGAATTATGTGAGCATAGCTTTGAAATTGCAACAATGAATAAATTCTCTTTTACAAAGCCTAGAATGATTACGCCAGAGGAGCAAACTATAGTTGCCAAATATATTTCATCGAAAAAGATTAATATACTTAGTTCTGAAAAGCCATACGGTAAGAATTTGGTACAATTCGTCAATACCATCGGTAATATTTTTTACCGAATACATACAAGAGCAAATCATACATTATCACACGTTGAACAAAATCATTTTTTTACTAACCGATTGGAGCTAAGGCCAGATGTAGAAAAAATTATTGATAACGCTCTAATGCATAATGTCTTAATTAAGAAGTTGCCAACTAAAAAATCAGAAGAGTCAATTGAAACAGAAGATTTCCATTTGAACCATATTTACTGCCCATATTTCAATATTTCATATAGAACAATGTATAAAATCAAGATTGAACCTGATGATCTGGAAAAGCTATTATTAGGAAATAAGCCAGACTTAATGAGGTCGGTTAAAAAGATACTGGATTCAATGAATGTTAGAGAAAAATTTGATCTCGATAGTATAGCTGTACAGAGAAATCTATTTTAATATGTATAAGCCTGTATTTAAATTTCAAGACTGTAAGGACTATCTCTTAAGTACAATCGATATATTAATTATTGGTAATAGTAGTGAAGAAAGGTGTTCTTATATGAAAAGCCAATATTTGAAAACAGATATTGAAATCGTAGAAATTGAAATGAATAAGGTTGATAATAATGACCTATTATGCGTAGTAAGTAACAAAGGATTTTTTGAAGAAGAGAAAAAATGGCCATTTTATCAAGGTATGCCAAAAGTATTAGATAAATTAAATATAACGAATAAGAACGTATTGCTGGACATAACTGGATTGCAGGTAAATATCATATACTACTTAATAAAATTAATGATAACAAAATATACGCCACAATTATTATTTAGTTGTTACATAGAACCAGATGAATACACAAAGCTTGAGGCAGACCAATATCTTTTAAATGAAGAGGTTTTTGGTTTAAAAGCTATACCTGGTTTTGCTAAATATAAAGAAGAGGCAGATAAAAAGATATTAATAGCTTTTTTAGGTTTTGAAGGTGAAAGATTATTAAAAATTATTGAAGAACAACATTCAGATGCTATAGTATATCCAGTGATATCTTTTCCAGCTTACAAATCTTATTGGAATTATATAGCTCTAAAAAAAAACTATGAAGCATTGAATAATGTAGATTTCTATAAGGATATCGCTTATTACGATGCCCGTGATCCAATTGATACGATGAATGTAATTAATACAATATATAATAAAAATCATAGAAAAACGGTTCTTATTACTTCGCTTGGTACAAAGCCAACGATCCTTGGTGTGGCATTATCAGCGAGTCATAATAAACATATACACCCTATTAGTGATTATCCACTTGAAAGTGAAAAGAAAAGTAGCGGTATAGGCAGGATTTCTATATATCCTATTTCAAAGTATACTTTATAGTGACTTGTAATATTCTCATCTGAGGCTTATCTTGGAAAAATAATTCAGTCATTGCATCTAGCTAAGCCTCGTCAAACCCCAAACCCGGTCGTCGAGCCGAGTCGTTAGCGAAGCTCGCCGGAGGCTGACGACCGCTTAACCAAACCCCTCCTTAAAAAACTCTTTCAACTCAAGCCCAAAGCCTTTACAGATTTTTTCCAGCGTATCAATTCTAACGGCTGGCGGTTTTTTGCTTTCTAATAATTGAATGTGTTTATAATCAACTCCTGATAATTCGGCCAGTTTCTCTTGTGTGAGATTTTTTTCTGCTCTTAGCTGGCGTAATCTATCACGAATTTTAAGGTTTATGCTAATTTCGCTTGACACGTTGAATAATACCGTATTTATACGGTCTTGTACACCGTATAAATACGGTGTTTTGGTTTTTTAGGCAATAAATGACTTTATATTTTGCAAAACATGAAACCTTTCAGCCTCGCCATGGCTGGTTTAAAAAATGTTTTGATGCTATAATTTGTAAACCTAATTTCTTTCAAACAGCAGATGCTCATGTAAAACTTGGCGTTGGAAAGAATATGCTAAAAGCCATTTATTTTTGGGGTCAGGCATTTAAAATTGTTAATAAAAAAGATTCGGCAAGTAATTTATACGCAACAAAATTGGGGCGGTTCTTATTTTCAGAAAATGGTCTGGATAAATATTTAGAAGATACCGCGACCCTGTGGCTTTTGCATTATTTTTTGCTGAAAAAGCCGACCATCGCAACGGCTTGGCATTTTGCTTTTCATGAATTTTTTTACAGAGAGTTTAGCGGCGATGATTTATTGATTGGCCTTTCTAATTATGCTGCAAAAATTCAAAATAAAACAGCAGTATCATCTTTAATAAAAGATGTTAACTGTATACTTCGTATGTATACAGAAAATATTAAATACTACAGAAATCTTGAAGACATTTTATTGTCACCTTTTAATGAATTGCAATTAATAAAAAAAATAGGTAACTCAAATAAATATATTTTTAATACAAATTATAAAAGACATCTGCCCCCTGAAATCATTACCGCAGTTTGTCTTGATTATGTCTCATCGCAGGAGACAAGAACGAATACGATATCGTTACCAAAACTAACCCATGAAAAAGGCAGTCCGGGGATGGCTTTTAAGATAAACGAAAAAATTATTGAAGAGGCGATTGAAGAGACTTCGGCGAAACACAAGGCGGTTAAAATGGCAAGCTCGGCGGGTATCGCGCATCTTGCTTACGAAGGCGAACCCTCCCTCATATTTAACGATCTGCTTCGCGCGTATTACAATAAGAAACCGGCGGTTGTATGACGTCTTTAACGCGCTTCATCTCTGTCGAAAGACGCTACGCCCGCTCGGTCAGCCTTGAGCGCGACCTGCTTCACGCCGAAAGCGCGCTTGGTTACGTGTGCGCGCGAAAAAGCGAAGAAATTCTCGAACGCTTCGTCAAATCTCTCGAAGATTCCCGCTCGGTTTCGGCCTATACCCTGACCGGCGTTTACGGCACGGGAAAGTCGGCCTTTGCCCACTTCTTAAGCGCCTTAACGGCCGCGGGTTCTGAACCCATTAAAAAAAACGCGCTTGGTATTTTCTCAAATAATAAAACGCAGAAGCAGTTAAAAAGTTTTTTTGCGGATGTACTGCCTGCTGCCGGTTTTTTGCGCGCGGTCATCACCGCGAAAAATGAACCGGTTACCCGGTCGGTCTTGCGCGCCATTTTATGGGGAGCCTCTCATTACTTTGAAGGCAAAAAACCGCCGTTTGTCGCCCGTGCGAAAAATCTTTTGAAACAAGAGAAAAATCCGCCTGCTCACAAGGTACTTGAAATTATAGCAGAAGCTTCAAACACAGCCGAGGGGCTTCTTATCATCATCGATGAAATGGGCAAGACCCTCGAATATACGGCGCGCGATATGGCATCGCCCGATCTCTTTTTTCTCCAGCAGATTGCCGAGATGTCAAACACGAAAGGCGGCAAGATTATTTTTATGGGGCTTTTGCACCAGTCTTTTGACGAGTACGCCGTTAATTTGACCTCGGCCATGAAAAACGAGTGGGCAAAAGTGCAGGGACGCTTTGAAGACATCCCCTTTTACGAAAGCGCCGAAGACACGCTGCGCGTCATAAAAAGCGCCATCGTTCATGACTATAAAAAAATATCCAAAGAAACAAGCAATGCCCTTGGCAATATTTCAAAAAGCTGGCATGATGCGTTAAAATCAAATGCCGCGTTTCATGCGGCGCCCGAAGAACTTTTGCGGGGGCTTTATCCTTTGCATCCGGTATCGGCGCGTGCCTTGCCCATTTTATGCTATAAATTTGCCCAGAACGACCGCTCTCTTTTTTCGTTTTTATCAAGCCGCGAACCGCGTTCTTTTCTCTCTTTTTTAGAAGTAAATTTCATAAAAGATACCGGTCTGCCCATGCTTAAAATCGCCGCGCTTTACGATTACTTTGTAGAGTCGGCCGGCATCGGCTACAGGCCCGGCTTCCAGAGATGGGTAGAGGTTCAGCAGAAAGTCGAAGAGGCTTATTTTTACGGCGATGACCATACCGCCGTATTAAAGACCATCGGCATCTTAAACCTTCTTGCCTCTTCGGGCGCGTTTAGGGCCTCAAAAAAAATGACTCTGCTTTCGCTCGTTGACAACCCAAATGACACGGCGGCGCTTAAAAAATGGGAAAAGGTCATTGAAGAACTTGAAAAAGGCGGATTTATTACCTACAGAAAAAGCCTCGATGAATACAGAATCTGGCACGGATCCGATTTTGATATTGAAGAGGCTCTCTCAAAAACTTCTGCCGATATGAATTTTTCTCTGGCTTCTCTTTTAAATGAAAATTATCCCGCGAAACCCAATATCGCCCGAAGACACAGCTACGAGACGGGTACCTTAAGGTTTTTTTCTACAACTTACGCCGACTCTTTAACCGATGTTTCTTCTTTAAATTATAACGCTTTAAACCCCGACGGATTTATCTTCTGCTGGGTCGATAAAAAATCTCCCGATGAATTTATAAAAAAGACAGAAGAAAGCTTAAAAAACGCAAGCGAGAAAAAACCGGCTGTTTTTATCAAACCCCGTCATCTTGATAATCTTAAAAAAGCGGCTTTAGAATATCATTCGCTTAAATCTCTTCGAAAAAACAGCGCCGAGCTTCAAAATGATAAGGTGGCCTCAGGTGAAGTCAACAAACGCCTTTATCTCGTAGAAAATCTTTTAAGAAATTCTCTTGAAACGGCCTTTTCTTTTTATACAGAAACAGAAATTTTTTATAACGGCGAAAAAGAGAAAATACAAAACAAAACCGCATTTAACCGCTTTTTGTCAGAAGTATGCGATAATATTTATTCAAAGAAAACAGTTATCATTAACGAACTTATAAACCGCCGCGACATGACATCGCAGGGGGCAAAGGCGCAAAAATTTCTCATGCGCGCCATGCTTGAAAACTGCGGCAAAGAAAGACTGGGCCTTGAAGGCTTCGGCCCCGAAACAACCATTTACGAGACGCTTTTAAACAAAAGCGGAATTTACGCGATTCGCGAAGACAGGCTTTCTTTTGACGCGCCCCATAAAAAAAGCGGGCTTTCTGCGGCGTGGCTGGCGGTAGAAACATTCTGCTTAAAGAGCGATAAAAAACCGGCGCAGATAAACAAGCTTTATGAAAAACTCACGAAACCGCCCTTTGGCATTCGCGAACCTGTTTTGCCCGTTTTGCTTCTTGCCGTTTTAATCAAACATGCCGACTCTTTAAGCCTTTACCATAACGGAACTTTTGTTGCGGTCATCGGCGAAGAGCATATTGACCTTCTTATTAAAAGACCTGAAAATTTCAGCATAAAATATTTTGACCTCGGCGGGCTGAGGGGTGAATATTTCAAAGAACTTGAAACGATTTTCCAGAAGAACGCAGAAAAAGCCGCCGGTAAAATATCTGTTCTTGGCGTTGTAAAACCGTTCATAAAATTCGTAAACCGTCTGCCCGATTACACGAAAAACACAGGCTCTGTTTCGGTTGAAGCCAAAAACATATTAAATGCCGTTTTAATCGCCCGCGAACCCGATGAACTTTTATTTCACGACATTCCCCGCGCCCTCGGATACCACACCGGCGATGATTTTTCAGCGACAGTCATTAAAGACATTAAAGATAAACTGCGCGAAAAGCTTGTCGAACTTCAAACGGCTTATGAAAAGCTGGTAAAAAAATGCCGCGATTTTCTTTTTCACTCTTTTACCATTTCAAGCGAAATTGAAAAAATACGCGAAGAGCTAAGGGTGCGGTCGAAAAAAATTATAAACCAGTGCGCAGAACCGGTTTTAAAGCGTTTCTTAATCGCGGCTGTCGATGAAAATCAAGAAGAAGAAAAATGGCTTGAGGCGGTTATCATGGTCATTGCCGATAAACCTCCCGCTTCATTTAAAGACGAAGATATCGAACAGTTTGAAATGAATCTGTTTTCTCTCGCGCGGCGGTTTCAAAATCTCGAATCAATGGCTCTGGCGTCCCACAAAAGAAGCGACGGTTTTGAGGCAAGAAAGGTAAGCGTCACCAAACCCGATGGCACAGAATACCAGGAAGTCGTCTATATTGAAAACAAAACTCGTTATAAAATAGAACAAATCATATCAAAACTGTTAGAAGAACATAACAGCTTAAAAGACAAAAAAGCGGTTTTGGCGCTTCTTGCCGATAAAGTCATACAATCAGAAACCGAAAAAAAAGAAAATAATGTTTTTTCCCGCGAAAGAAAACAAAAACAAGCCGCGCAGAAAGAACAAAAAACTGAAACAAAACTCATTAATATTCAAATCAACAAATCGGGGGGCATATCATGAGCAAAAAAGAAAGACATGTTCTAGGCTTATCAGGCGGTAAAGATTCTGCGGCCCTAGCTGTTTATCTGCATGATAAAATTCCGGGTATTGAATATTTTTTCTGCGATACCCATAAAGAACTGCCCGAAACTTATGAATTTCTTGATAAGCTAAAGGCTCGTCTTGGCATTCATATCGAATATTTAAGCGCCCAGCGCGGTTTCGATCACTGGCTTGAACTTTATAACGGTTTTCTGCCTTCGCCCCAGCAGAGATGGTGCACCATACAAATGAAAATCAGGCCCCTTGAAGAATTTATCGGCAGCGACGAGGCTGTAAGTTACATAGGCATTCGCGCCGACGAAAACCGTTCGGGCTACGTATCGACAAAGCCGAACATAAAACCCGCGTTTCCTTTTGTTGACGACGGTCTTGGTAAAGAAGATATCATAAAACTTCTTGAAGAAAGCGGCATCGGCATGCCCGAATACTACAAATGGAGAAGCCGGTCTGGCTGTTATTTCTGCTTTTTTCAGAGAAAATACGAATGGGTAAAACTTGCCGAACACCATCCCGAATTTTTTGAGCTATCTAAACAATACGAAAAAGAACACTCCGACGGACGCATCTACACATGGAACGCCGGCGAAACCCTTGAAGAACTCTTAAAAAGAAAAGATACCATTATCGCTGAAAATGAAAAAAGAGTCGCCAGAGAAAAAAAGAACAAACCAAACAAGCCGCTTCATGAAGCCTTAGCTTCTGTCTTAGACGACGAAGACGATGAAGAGCCCTGCATTGCTTGTCATTATTAAAAAATTTTTCTCTGTGTACTCTGTGCCCTCTGTGGCTAATTACAGAAAATAAAAAAATGAAAGAAAATAAAAAACTCATCTACCTCGATTCTATGGCAACAACGCCCGTCGATAAAAGAGTTTTTGAATTCATGACGCCTTATTTTTTAGAAAACTACGGCAATGCCGACAGCGTCGATCATGATATGGGCCTGCGGGCGAAAGAGGCGGTTAAGACGGCAAAAAAAGAAATAAGCAGCCTTGTTAACGCGTTTAACAGCGAAATCATTTTCACATCGGGCGCGACAGAATCAATCAACATGGCTTTGAAAGGTTTTGTCAAAAGGCTTTTAAGAATAAAACCATCCGCCGCAACTGAAAAAATAAAAATAGGCGTCTCGCCCGTTGAGCATAAGGCCGTTTTAAATGTTTTGGAATCGTTAAACGAAGACAATCTTATTGAACTTCATATTTTTAACTGCGATGATAAAGGCAGGCTTTATCTTGAAGAGATTGAATCGTATTGTTCCAAATCGCCTCACTTGATTTGCGTGATGGCGGTAAATAATGAAACAGGCAATATATACCCGGTAAAAGAGATTTCAGAGATTGCCAAAAAACACAATGTTAAATATTTCTGCGACGCTACGCAGGCCGCCGGTAAAATACCTTTTGAGTTTTCTAACTGGGGTATTGACGCTGCCTGTATCTCGGCTCATAAAATGTACGGCCCTAAAGGCAGCGGCGCCTTGATTTTCAATAAAGATTTTCTCATAGACCCAATCATCGAAGGCGGCGCCCAGCAAAAAGGTTTCAGAGCCGGCACCTTAAACATCCCCGGCATCGTGGGCCTTGGCAAAGCATGCTTTTACAGCGAAACAGAAATGGCCGAAGACGCTAAAAAAATGATCGAATTAAAAACTCATTTAAAAAAAAGACTGTGTGAAAACATTGGCGATATTGTTTTTACGGGCGATGATGAAAACCAGATTTCAAGCTGTCTGTATTTTGCCGTCCCCGGCATCATCAATAAAGCCATTATTGCAAGGGTGCGAAATAAACTCTGCATCTCAACCGGCTCGGCCTGCAATAGCGGCCTAGAAACACCGTCTCATGTCTTAAAAGCCATGAATCTGCCCGAAGAAATCATCGAAGGCGCCTTAAGAATCAGCTTTATGAAAGATACAACTATTGAAGATATCGATACCTCCGCCAACATAATCGCAAAAGCGGTACATGAAATGAAACGACTGGTATAACAGTCAATTTTTTTCAGTTATTATATTTGACATTCTTAAATAAATAAAATAATATACTATATCAGGAGAAATATAGTGAGTTCCACAATCGATGAAATTACATCAGCCAAAATACCTGCATGCAGGTATTATCGAAGGCCGTTTTCAACTTCCTTTGCCATAATGGGAAGCTTTTTAAGGATTTCATAATTTAACGAATATGTACAGAGGCGAGCGATTTAATTCAATTACGCATTTGGTTGGGGCGGTTTTCTCTCTGGCGGCTTTATCTTCTCTTGTTATTCTTGCTTACCAGAAAGAAGATACATTGAAAATTATAAGCTTCAGTATTTATGGGGGGTCTCTTTTTCTGCTTTATCTTTTTTCAACTCTATACCACAGTCTACGCGGGAAAGCAAAAGACTTTTTCAGAAAAATGGACTATATTGCCATATACTTTTTGATTGCCGGCACTTATACCCCCTTTACGCTTATTTCGCTTCAACATAACCCATGGGGCTCTATTCTATTCAAATTAATCTGGGGGCTCGCGGCCATAGGAATTTCTATTGAATTGATAAAAAAGACCGGGCAACTTAGTATACTTCCGGTTTTTATATATCTGGTTATGGGATGGCTCATCATGCTGGCCATAAATCCGCTGATGCAGATTTTATCAAACACAGGAGTTCTTTTACTGGCAAGCGGGGGCATTTTCTACACGGGTGGGGTTATCTTCTTTGCTCTGGATAAAAGATTGCGGCACGGGCATGGTATCTGGCACCTTTTCGTTCTAGTCGGAAGCATATGCCATTTTCTATGTTTACTGCTTTATGTTTTGTGATAATATTATTTCTGAAAAACGTTTATAGATATTACATCTTTTCATTTATATTTATAGTTCTGCCATGTTCGTCAAAACGCTGCAATACCACCCTGTATGCGTCAAGGGTTCCCTGCAAAAAAGAATCAGCTGAACCCCAGAGATACAATTGAAATAGTCGAAACATGTTTTCGCCCCATCGTTTCGTTATCTCTTTATGTTTCTTTTCGAGATTTTTGGCCCATTGCCTGCATGTAAGATAGTAACTGTATCTGTCATTATAGATTTTTTTTATTTCAAATTTAGATTTAGACAGGTGCCTTAAAAATTCATGAAGACAAAAATAGGTATGATTTCCGGGAAACACATATCGGGCGATAAATGTAGGTTTTGTGTTTTTCGCGCGGTCTGAACTTGCGTCAAGATATACAAAACCGCCCGGTTTTAGTAATTGATAAAATTTCTTAATTACAGTTTTGTAATTTGTAAGGTGCTCCATAACGCCAAGAATCACGATTGCGTCAAAGGGCTCTTTCGATTTATATTCATAAAAATCGGCAAACTTAACTGTACAGGGTATATTCAGGCGTTGTATCAGATTTTGTATGTATGCTTCAGAATGTTTAGATATTGTTATAGAGGTAACTTTAATTCCCTGCAATCCCGCGTATTCAGAAAAAACACCCCATCCCCCGCCTACATCAAGAACACGGGACCCGGGTTTTAACCCGCAGGCATTCATCACAAATTTTAATTTGCGTCTTTGGGCCTGTTCCAGCGATTCATTATCTTTTTCATAGATTGCCTGAGAATAACAACGTGTTTTATCCATAAAAGAAAGGTATAATTCATCTTCATATTCATAATGTTTAAAAATGGCTCTTCTATCTGTTTTAATTTGTCCAATGATAGCGGGAATCATTTTTCTAAAAATGAAATGCAGCGGATGGGTGTCTGCGAAAATGCCGCGTATTGCCATGAGCTTGGGCATTTCGCCTTCAAGGCATATGGAACCATTCATGTAGGCTTCGCAAAATTCTAACTGGTCAAAGCTTGAAAATGCTTTTAACCCATCTTCATTTATGATTTTTATACACAGTGAGGGTTTGCCTTTGCCGAAATCATAGCTTTTATCGTTGAAAAAATCAATCTTAAATGGTATACGAATACGATCTGCCAGTTTATTTCTTATTTTATCGTTAATCTTTTCAATCGCAAACAGGCGCCCTGTTTTTTTTTTGATTCATCTTGCTACCCTAACCTAAATTTAAATATTTCATCGCGAAATGTCAAATATTTTTAGAGTAAAAATCAATCTTTTTATGAAACAACATATTTTTTTAGTTTTTTAACAATCTCATAACAATAGACGCCATGCTCAAAAAATAAAGTTTGACTATATGCTGAAGATTAGAAAGTTTAAAGCCATAAGACCCGCGAAAGAATTTGCGAAAAAACTGGCTTCGTACCCTTATGACGTGGTTTCGACAGACGAAGCTCGCGAGCTTGCGAAAGACAATAAATATTCATTCTTACATGTGGTTCGCTCTGAAGTCGACCTGCCCGAAAATACAAACCCTTATTCAGGCGAAGTATACCAAAAAGCAAAAGAAAACTTTCAAGGTTTCTTAAAAGACGGAGTTTTAATTCAAGATGAAACCCCGCGATTGTATTTATACAGACAAATCATGAATCAAAAGGCCCAGTACGGCATTGTCGCCTGCGTTTCGGCCGAAGATTATGAAAACAATAAGATAAAAAAACACGAGCTTACCAGAAAAGAAAAAGAAAATGACAGAACAAATCATGTTATAACCACGAACATTAATTCGGGGCCGGTTTTTTTAACTTACAAACCAAAGTCAGAAATAAAAGAAGCCGTGGCCAAAATTTCAAAAGAAGAGCCCGAGTATGACTTTACGGCAGACGACGGCATACAGCATACCGTTTGGATAATATCTAACGACGATATCTGCGTTAAATTAATCGATCATTTTTCAAAAATGGATTGTTTGTATATTGCAGACGGGCACCATCGCGCGGCCTCGGCTGCGGCCGCCGCAAGAAAAAGAAAATCAGAAAACAGCTCTCATACGTCAGACGAAGAATATAACTTTTTTCTCGCGGTACTTTTTCCCGCTGACGAGCTTACGCTTCTTGACTACAACAGAGCGGTTAAAGATTTAAATGGACTTAGCAAAGACGAATTTATTGAAAAAATCAAATCTGTTTTTGATATCGAAACGACAACCGAAAAGTTTAAGCCGCAGAAAAAGGGTCAATTTGGGATGTATCTTGAAAACCTGTGGTATAAGCTTACGCTAAAAAGCTCTCTTTCAGAAGAAACCGATCCTGTTAAGAATCTTGATACCTCAAAACTTCAAAATTATGTTTTTGAATCAATACTTGGCATTGACGACCCCCGAACAAACGATAGAATTGATTTTATTGGCGGCATTCGCGGTTTAGAAGAACTTGAAAAGATTGTAAACAAGGGCAGTTTCGCGGTTTCATTCGCGTTATACCCCACGTCAACCGACGAGCTGATGAAAATTGCCGACGCCGAGGGTATCATGGCGCCTAAATCTACATGGTTTGAGCCAAAGCTTCGAAGCGGCTTATTAATTCATGATTTAGAATAGGGGTCATGGCATTAAATAAAACCAAAACTTACGAGCTTAAATCTGTCGCGGTTATCGGGGCGGGAGCCGTCGGATCTTTTTACGGCGCAAAACTTCAATCTTACGGTTTAAAGGTTCAGTACCAGAGCAAAACATCCGCCTCTGCTCTTAAAAGAAAGAAACTTAAAATAAAAAGCATCTGGGGCGATTTTTCTCTTAAGGCGCAATGCTTTGAATCGACAAACGAAATGACGCCCGCCGATTTAATACTTGTATCAAGCAAGGTATTGCCTGAAATTGATCTGTCAAAAAATATCAAGCCTCTTCTTCATAAAAACAGCGTAATTATGCTCATGCAAAACGGCATCAATGAAGAAGAAAAACTGGCTAAAAAAATAAAAAATAATTCTATACTTGGCGCGCTGGCCTTTACCTGCATTCACAGAATAAAACCTCATATAATAAACCATTTAGATTACGGATTAATTCGAATAGGAGCCGTTCGTAAAAAAGACGCGAAAACAGCGGAGTATATCGCCGAAATCTTCAACAAGGCGGGCATAAAGGCAGATTCTTATTTTCCTTTAAGGCAAATTCGCTGGCAGAAACTTTTATGGAACGTTCCCTTTAACGCCTTGTCAGTGGCCCTCGGTTCGGTTGATACGAAAAAAATGACTTCAAACGCCGACGCTTTATCTTTGGTAAAACAAATGATGAAAGAAGTTCAGGCGATTGCCAGGGCCGATAAAATAAAAATTCCAGACAGCGATATTGCCGCCATGATTGCAAGAACCAATAAAATGGCGCCCTATAAAACTTCAATGCTTTTAGACTTTGAAAATAAAAATCCCATGGAAATTGAAACCATTCTTGGCGAACCGTTAAAAATCGCCAGAGCTAAAAATGTAAACGCGCCCGTCATGCAGACAATTTATCATTTGCTTAAAACTCTTGAAGATAAGAAATAATAATATTTCGTTAAACCGATTTTTTAACAAAATGCTTTTGCAAGGGCGATTTTTTAAGTTTCAAAAAGAGTATTCCTGATATAATAAGGGCCATTCCTAAAAACTGCGGTATTTCAAGTTTTTCATTTAAAAATACATAGGCCCATGTTACCGTAAAGGCCGGGCCCAGCGAACTTACAATGGCCGATTTTGAAGCTCCTATCATTTTTACGCCGTAAAGATAGGCCACAAAGGGAATAAATCCGCATAGAAAACCCAGCAAAAACGCGATTAGCCATACCTGCCAATTTACGGGATAGGCTCTGTATCCGAAAAATATTAAAAATAATATAGAAACAAATATCATGCAGTACGTAATTATTTTTATGGGAGAAGTCTCTTTAATGTTTTTTTCGGCCAGTACATTATAAACCCCGTAAAAAAGAGCGGCCAAAAAGGCGAAATAAACGCCTCTTTGATCAATGTCTGAAAAGTTTGTATCATGGGCCCTAATAACAAGAAAAAGTCCCACGAAAGTAAGTATGACCGAAAAAGCTTTTTCCTGCGTAATTTTTTCGTTTTGAAAACGAGACATCATTAAAACGGTAATCGCCGGATACGCATAAACCAGAAGAGACGAAACAGACGCGTCTATATAATGAAGCGAATAAAAAGAGAAAATAATTGGCAGGGCCAGACCTAAAATTCCCATTACAGAGAAGTCAATGAACTCTTTTTTTTTCAACTTAAAAGATTCTTTGCCCTCAATGATAAAAAGTGCCAGAAGAAAAAACGGCAAAGACATAAAAACGCGCATTACGGCAAGCGTTATAGGCTCAACATGATACTTGTACGCCATTTTAACAAGAATTGACTTAAACGAAATGCCTACGGCCGAGGCAAACACAAGAAGATATCCCGATTTTAACATTGCTTTCATTATGGCGGCTTACATTTAAAATCTTATTGATTAATAAATTACAGACAAGCGAACTATGCACAAAGTTTGGCGTCAAACACTTTCTTGATAATGTTTATTATTCTTCATCGCCTCTTCATTGAGCCTGTTTCTGTTAATTAAGAATAACATATCATAAATAATCTTGCCCCATATTACAATACAAGGGAAACCCTTTAGCGTATAAGGTTTTACTATTTCATCTCTTATAAACTTAGGAAAAATATCGGTAGCAGAAAGAGTCGTAAAAATAAAAGCGGCAATAAACATTATTTTGTTTATGTTATTTTTTTCACTCGATACATACCAAAGAGCTACCCCCGTCATTGCGATTATGAAGGTAGGAGATTCTGCCTTGTGGTTGAAGATAACCACCCAAATCAATATTGAAGCCAATGTTAAAATTCTAAATTCATATTTATTAAATTTTTTAAGATAAAACAACGGAACTAAAAATAAAATCGCTCCTATAAAAACCACAATATTTTTATTTATATCTAAAGCAAACCATGAGTGCAGCCAGCCCATAACAGAATAGCCTTGAGAAGAAACATGGTCGCTTTTCAGCATAGCAAGATAACTTTGAAAAAGCGACGCGTATTGATTATAGTCAATAAATACAAAAGGAATAATTAACAAGATCACCGCGCATATTATTGAATATAAAGCAGACTTCCATTTTTTAGGGTACAAGAGGAATAATGCAAACGCGACAATTCCAAATAATTTTATAAATACGCTGCATACTATCATAAGCGAAGAGAGAAAGTATTTTTTTCTTTCCAGAAATCCGAATGAAAAAATGAACAGTCCTGTCATTAATCCATTTGATTGAGAATTTTGAATTGACGTTAATAATTCTATTGAAACGATTAAGATGATTAATCCTTTTTCAAAATCATTATATTTAGGCAAATAATAAACGGCAAATAATAAAATTAGAACATTTAGCAGGTTCCATAAGTTTAAGCCAATCCAATCGGGAAAAACGGCAAATAATCCAAAAAATACAGAAAAGGAGGGGGTATATTTATATAAATCCCACTGTTTTTCGGGATATAAAACATATAAATCTTGATTATTTTTAAGATGAAAATAAGAATTTTTAAATATAATGTAATTATTATAACGGGTGTATTCAATATTATCGAGCGATTTTTTTTCTGAAGAGAGCATTTGAATACTGGAAACCAGTGAAAGAATACAGAGAAATATTATTATATTTCTCTTCTTCTCAATTATCTTTATCAGCTTGTTCTTTATGGTAATCGCCTTTTTTTCTGGTTTATTTCAGATAGAATAGTAAATGAATTTATAATAATGATAATTACCATGTTGAATTTTATTGATATCTAAGAAAGTATTTTTCCATAATTACGCGAAAGAAAACGGTAATTTCAAATTCTAAGTACAATAACGATTGAATAGAATAAGAAGAAGTATTTATGAGAAAGATAAGCAAGGCGTTCAAAGAAAACCTCATATTATGTCGTAAAAATAATCTAAAAGAAAGGAGGCGAAACAGAAACGGATTTTTTCTAATTGATTGTACAACACGCAGTTATTGATTGTCTTGTGAATCTTAATAGCTAGCAAAATATGATCGTGATAAATGCGAGGCAAATATGAACAAAAAACAAAAACTGGCGATTGCGGGTATGACCTGCAACCATTGCGCGATAGCCGTTGAAAAGGCTTTTTTAGCCGTCGAAGGGGTCGAAAGCGCCGAAGTTAATCTTGATCAAAAAAGCGCTCTGATCGTTTATGATGCCGACAAGGTTTCGGCTGAAAAACTGACGGCGGCCTTAAACGAAACGAATTACACGGCTTCTTTGCAATAGAACGCAAAACCGAGACTAAAAACATGGGCCATGCCAAAGATAGCATCGAAATTGTTGGTATGAGCTGCGCTAATTGCGCGGCTTCAATAGAAAAAGGTCTGCTTACAATTGACGGAGTTCGCATGGTTTCTGTAAACCTTGCCGCAGAAAAAGCCGTCGTTGAATATGAAAAAGAAAAAACATCGGTCAGGCGATTTGAAGACAAAATAAGAGAGTTGGGTTACGATGTGACCCATTCTAATACTACCGAAGAAGCGGCTCAAGCGGTAGATTTGAGCATAACCGGCATGAGCTGCGCCAATTGCGTAAACACTGTCGAAAAAGCCTTAATGACTATCGACGGCGTCAGGGGGGCCGTGATTAACTTCGCTTCAGAAAAAGCGCATATAACTTTTGATATTCAACAAACCAATACAAAAGATATAACAGCCGCAGCTGTCGCGGCGGTTGAAAAAGCCGGTTATTCAGCCCTGGTTATAGAAACTGTATCCGGCAAAAAAGACCGAGAAGCTGAAGATAAGAAAACCCGCCATATCAAACAACTGGGACGCTTCGCCCTGATCGGAGCTTTGCTAAGCGCTCCTCTTTTATTGGGGATGATTTTAAGCCTTGTATTTAAGGCGCTGCCGTTGCCATATCAATTTCAATGGCTGCAGAGCCTGATTCATTTTTTGCATAATCCGATTTTTCAGCTTATTCTGGCGACCCCCGTTCAGTTTTACATCGGACGCAGATTTTACTTAAACGCATGGTACGCCTTAAAAAACAAAAGCGCCGGCATGGATCTGCTGGTTTCTCTGGGAACTTCTGCGGCTTATTTTTACAGCATTTATACGGGCTTTCTCGATTCTTCACTAAAAAAAAGCGGCGAAATGCCGCAGCTCTATTTTGAGGCGTCTGCTCTGGTAATTACATTGGTATTATACGGCAAATATCTTGAAGCTTTGGCTAAAAATAAAACCTCAGACGCTATCAGGGGCCTGCTTGGTCTTCAGGCAAAAACGGCGCGCATTATAAAAAACGCAGAAGAAATTGAGGTTCCGATAGAAGACGTGATACACGACGATATTGTTGTGGTTTTACCGGGCGAGAAAATTCCCGTAGACGGAATCGTCATTGAGGGGAACTCTTCAATAGACGAAAGTATGTTGACCGGCGAGAGTCTACCGGTTGAAAAAAAAACCGGCGATAAAGTCGCGGCGGCCACTTTTAACAAGCATGGTTCATTTAAGATGAAAGCTACAGCCGTAGGCAAAGAAACCATGCTTTCTCAAATTATAAAAATTGTAGAAGACGCCCAGAGTTCTAAAGCGCCAATTCAATCGATGGCCGACCGCGTATCTGGAATTTTTGTTCCTGTCGTGTTAAGCATTGCCGTATCAACTTTTTTGATATGGTTTTTGATAATCGGTAATTTCTCTTTAGGGTTGATAAATGCCGTGGCCGTTCTTGTGATCGCCTGCCCCTGCGCGTTGGGCTTGGCCACCCCTACCGCTTTAATGGTGGGCATGGGCAGGGGCGCGGCTATGGGTATACTCATTAAAAATGCCGAAGCGCTCGAACGATCGGGAAAAATAAACGCCATAATACTTGATAAAACCGGAACCATAACTCGCGGTAAACCTGAACTTTCTGATTTGTTCAGCGCGGGCAATTATACCGAAGATGAAATTTTACGTTTAGCCGCGATGGCAGAAAAACGCTCGGAACATCCGCTGGCGCAATCTATCGTAAAAGCCGCGTATAAAAAATCACGAGAGCGGGCGCCTGAGCCAGAAACATTTAAAGCTCTGCCGGGCATGGGGGTAATCGCCTCTTTTCATGAAAACGGGAAAAAGCTTGAGGTTCATGCGGGTAAATTACCGTGGCTGAAAAAAATTTTAAGCGGGGCGGATGTAAAATCATTCGTCAATAAAAAAGACGAACAAATTGATCAGAAAATCACAGAAAAAGTTGAAGAGCTTGAATCGCTCGGTAAAAGCGCCATAGCATTGGCCATAAACGGCAGAATAGAGGGCATAATCGCGGTAGCCGATCAAATCAAAAGCGACTCGAAGTCTGCGATAACCGCTTTGAAAAAGATGGGTATAACCGTCTATATGGCTACAGGCGATAATATGGGCAGCGCGAAAGTCATTGCCGAAGAAGCGGGCATTGATAATATAATCGCTGGCGTATTGCCCGATAAAAAAGCCGACGAAGTTCTTAAACTTCAAAAAGAAGGGTACTTAGTCGCCATGATTGGCGACGGAATAAACGACGCTCCCGCTTTGGCGAGCGCAGACGTTTCAATGGCCATAGGCACGGGAACCGATATTGCCATTGAAACGGCCGATATTACGCTGGTTCACGGAAACCTGCCGGCGATTGTACGTGCCATAAAACTTTCAAAAAAAACCATGAGTAAAATAAAACAAAATCTTTTCTGGGCCTTCTTTTACAACTCTGTGGGAATTCCTTTTGCCGCTATAGGGTTGTTAAATCCCATCATAGCCGGCGCCGCGATGGCCCTGAGTTCCGTATCTGTTGTTACAAACAGTTTAAGCCTGCGGCGTATTAGACTATAGGCTATGCATAAAGCGCGTCTCAGGGTTGAATTCACAAAAAGCGCTTGTAAAACAATTAAATTGTTCTTGACATTTTATCTGAAAATTGCACATATGTTTATAAGTAAAAAATCAGCATGTTTCGGCTGCGATTTTTTCTCTTTTTTTATTCCTATGCGTTCAATCTTTGAACGACATGGCGAAGCTATCTCATAACAAAAATTAAAACTCACTAATAAAGGATAAAACTATGCAATTTATAGATTTAAAGGCCCAGCAAGAAAGAATTCGTCAATCGCTTGACGCCAGAATAGCCAAGGTATTAGATCATGGTCAATATATTTTGGGCCCTGAAATAAACGAGCTAGAAGAAACATTGGCCAAATATGTGGGCGTAAAACACTGCATCACATGTTCAAGCGGCACCGACGCGTTGCTCATGAGTCTAATGGCTTATGATATTAAGCCCGGCGACGAGGTGATTACGACTCCTTTTACTTTTATTGCCACGGCCGAAGTAATTTCTTTTTTAGGGGCCGTTCCGGTATTTGTAGATATTGACGAAAAAACTTATAATATTGATCATTCAAAAATAGAAGAAAAAATTACGTCAAAAACCAAAGCGCTAATGCCGGTAAGTCTATACGGACAATGCGCCGATATGGATGAAATCAATGAAATAGGCAAAAAGCATAATCTGCCGGTAATTGAAGACGCCTGTCAAAGCTTTGGGGCGCAATACAAGGGAAGAAAATCATGCGGATTGTCTTCTGTCGGCTGCGCGAGTTTCTTTCCCGCGAAACCCTTAGGATGTTACGGAGACGGCGGAGCGATATTTACAGACGATGATCTGCTTGCAGAAAAGTTAAAGCAAATCAGAAATCACGGGCAGGCCGTTCGCTACCAGCATTCGATGATTGGCTTAAATGGGCGTTTTGATACCATTCAAGCGGCTGTTTTGCTTTCAAAGATGGAAATATTCGACGAAGAAGTTAGACTTCGCGAAGAAGCCGGTAAAAGATATACTGAAAAACTAAAAAATAAAGTAATTACGCCTTTCATAAAAGATACAAACTTATGCGTTTACGCTCAATATACCGTACAGGTTGAAAATCGTGATGGAATGCAGAAAAAGTTAAACGAGGCGGGAATACCATCGGCGGTTCATTATCCTATCCCGCTAAATTTGCAGCCGGTTTATCAGTATCTGAATCAGCCCAAAGGAAGTTTTCCTGTCGCAGAAAGTCTAGCCGAAAAAGTAATGAGTCTTCCAATGCATCCGTACTTAACAGACGAACAAATTGATAAAGTTGCTTCTTGCTTTTAATAAAAAGACCGGAGATTATCCGGTTTTTTTATTAAAAGATGCGTTCAAAATATGAGCGCATGAGCCTCAGATAGAATGAACAGTCATTTGAAAGAAAGCCAGTTAAAAGCCTTGCAGCTTTTAGAATCAAACCCCCAGCTTTCGCAAAGAGATTTATCAAAAAATCTCGGAGTGAGTCTGGGCAAGGTAAATTATATAATAAAAGCTTTACTAGAGAAAGGTTATATAAAAGCCAGTAATTTTAAAAATAGTAAAAACAAATGGGCCTATATGTATATTTTAACCCCCCATGGTATCGAGACAAAAGCAAACGTTGCGCGTCAATTTTTATCAAGAAAGATGAAAGAATACGAAGAGCTAAAACGGTATGTCTCTGGGAATGAATAAAATTGCATAGAGAGCTTGTAAAAAATAGTATTCGAAGGAAAATATGAATTTAGCGGTTGTAGGAACAGGGTATGTCGGTCTCGTGCAGGGCGCTTGCTTTGCCGAAATGGGAAACGAGGTAATTTGCGTTGATATTGATCAGATAAAAGTTGAGAATCTAAAAAAAGGCATAATTCCCATTTATGAGCCCGGTCTTGAGCAAATTGTTAAAGAAAACTACAAGCGCAGAACGCTTCATTTTACGACTTCTATAGAAGAAGCGGTTCAAAAAAGCGATATTATTTTTATCGCCGTTGGCACGCCCCAGGGCGAAGACGGCAGCGCCGATTTGCAGCATGTATTAAAAGTGGCAGAGTCTATAGGCAGCTTCATGGCGCATCCCGTTCTTGTTGTAGATAAATCTACGGTGCCAATAGGCACGGCCGATAAAGTAAAAGAAGCAATTCAAAAAAAACTAGATGAGAGGGGCGAGAACTTTGAATTTCACGTGATCTCAAACCCTGAATTTCTAAAAGAGGGGGCCGCCGTTGAAGACTGCATGAAGCCCGACAGAATTGTTATAGGCGCCGACGACGAGAAGGCCATGAATACGATGAAAGAGCTTTACAGACCGTTTAGCATGAATCTTGAAAGATTTATCGGTATGGATGTACGAAGCGCCGAGATGACTAAGTATGCCGCAAATTCTCTGCTGGCGACAAAAATTAGCTTCATGAATGAAATCGCTAATATTTGCGAAAAGGTGGGCGCCGACGTTAATCTTGTAAGGCACGGAATTGGCTCTGACAAAAGAATTGGACCTCATTTCATATACCCAGGCTGCGGTTACGGGGGAAGTTGTTTTCCCAAAGACGTCATCGCCCTTGAAAAGATCGCTCTGGAAAACGGAGTTAATCCTGAAATTCTTAAGGCCGTACAAAACGTAAACGAAAGACAAAAAATGGTTTTAGTAAATAAAATTAAAACTTATTTTGGCGAAAATCTTTCAGGAAAGACTTTCGCAATCTGGGGCTTGAGTTTTAAGCCAGAAACCGACGATATGAGAGAAGCTTCAAGCATTACTTTGATAAAAAATCTCTTAAAATCTGGAGCCAAAATACAAGCATACGATCCTAAGGCCATGGATGAAGCGCGTCACTTTTATTTAAAAGACGATGCCGTTGAATATTTTGAAGACAGATACTCTGTTCTTGAAAACGCCGATGCCGTCGTCTTGGTTACAGAATGGCACGAGTTTAGAAGCCCCGACTTTGAAAAAATGAAAAATTTACTAAAAGAACCAGTGATGTTTGACGGCAGAAATCAGTTTAAAAAAGATCAAATGAACAAAGCGGGGTTTGCTTATTTTCAAATTGGCGTTTCATCAGGCGATATATAAAAATAGATAGTAGCAAAATTAAATAGGAATTTAAAAAATGACTTATGAAAATAAAATGCGTTCGGTTATTAAAGCGATTTCATGGCGTTTTTTCGCGACGCTTCAAACGGCTTTAATTGTCTGGGTTATTACCGGCGAAATAAAACTTGCGGTAAGCGCAGGCGTAATTGACGTTATCATTAAGATAATCTCTTATTTTATTCATGAAAGGGTCTGGAACAGTGTAAAGTATGGCAGAACAGATCGTCCGTCTTTTGTTCTTTGGTTTACCGGGCTATCGGGAGCAGGCAAAACAACCATTGCCACGGAGGTTTATCATGAATTACAAAAAGAAGAGTACAAAGTAGAGTATTTAGACGGCGACGTGATACGTTCGATTTTTCCCCAGACGGGGTTTACCAAAGAAGAACGAAACAGGCATTTAGGAAGGGTATCTTATCTGGCAAGTACCCTTTCAAAAAACGGTATTTCGGTGATTGCCGCGTTTATATCTCCTTATAAAGAATCGAGAAAATTTGCAAGAAGTCTATGCGAAAATTTTATTGAAGTCTATTTAAGCACGCCCGTAGAAGAGTGCGAAAAAAGAGACGTTAAAGGCTTGTATAAAAAGGCAAGAGACGGCAAAATAAAACATTTTACCGGCATTAATGACCCTTATGAAGAGCCTGAAAACCCAGAAATTGTAATTGATACTTCAAGCAAAAATCTTTTTGAATCAAAAAAGGTAGTGATCGATTATCTGAAGCAAAAAGAATTAATTTGAAAAGCATGAGGTTATTAAAGAAAATTAATATTGCCGTTATTGATATAAAGCATCAAAAGTCGATTTCTAAATTGGCAAAATTAAAAGGAATCATTCTATGAGAATTCTTGTGACAGGAGGCGCGGGGTTTATAGGCTCTCATTTGATTGAGAAACTGCTATCAATGGATAATCATGTAATTTGCTTAGATAACCTATATACCGGCAGCAAAGAGAATATTAAAAAATTTAACGAAAACAAGAATTTTGAATTTATCTTACATGATATAATAAATTCAATAGACCTTAAGGTCGATCAAATCTATAATATGGCGTGTCCCGCATCGCCTGTACATTATCAAAGAGATCCCGTGCAGACAATGAAAACATCTGTGTATGGCATTTTAAATATGGTCGAGCTGGCGGTTAAAAATAAGGCAACATTACTGCACGCCTCTACTTCAGAGGTCTATGGCGATCCTGAAATACATCCTCAAACAGAAACCTATAAAGGAAGCGTAAATCCCATTGGGCCAAGGGCATGTTATGACGAAGGCAAAAGAGCCGCCGAGACAATCTGTTTTGACTATTACCGCCAGCATGGTTTGAAACTCAAACTCATAAGAATATTTAATACTTACGGGCCCCGCATGGATAAAAACGACGGAAGGGTTGTCAGTAATTTTATCGTACAGGCCCTGACGGGAAGCGATATTACCATCTACGGAGACGGCTCTCAAACCCGAAGCTTTTGCTATATAGACGATCTGGTTAATGGAATTATTTCTATGATGAATTCCGATGATTCTTTTTCAGGCCCCGTGAATTTAGGCAACCCTGGCGAATTTACCATAAAAGAGCTGGCCGAAAAAGTGATAAAGCTGACAAATTCAAAAAGTAAAGTGATTTATAAAAATCTGCCGGCAGACGATCCCGTGCGAAGAAGACCCGATATCAACTTGGCCCAATCTCAATTAAAATGGCGGCCACAAGTTTTACTAAATGAAGGGCTTGAAAAAACAATCGAATACTTTCAGGGTATCTTAAACTAGAAGCGTATTATGAAAATTCTTGTAACAGGCGGCGCTGGCTTTATAGGTTCTCATATCGCAGACAGGTTGTTGGCAAATAAACATTCTGTCGCCATTGTCGACAACCTTACAACTGGCAAGAAAGAAAACATCCCGCGAGAAGCGCAATTTTACGAAGCCGATATTTGCGATAAACACATTGCAGAAATATTTGAGAAAGAAAAGCCCCAGATACTGGTTCATCAGGCCGCTCAAATTAATGTAAGAGCCTCGGTTGACGACCCCGGTTATGACGCCTCGATAAATATCATAGGCTCTATCAATTTATTAGAATGCGCCCGAAAATATGGCGTACAAAAGGTAATATTTGCCTCAACCGGCGGAGCTATTTACGGCGAACAGGAGTACTTTCCCGCTGACGAGAACCATCCGCAAAACCCCGTATCGCCCTATGGCATAGCGAAACTTTCGGTTGAAAAATATCTGTACTATTACAAGGTTCAATATGGCCTCGATTTTGTTTCGCTTCGTTACGCGAACGTGTACGGCCCGCGCCAGAACGCCAAAGGCGAAGCGGGCGTGGTCGCGATATTTTGCGAAAGAATGTTAAAAAACGAGCAGCCAATCATCAACGGAGACGGCAGACAAACCAGAGACTATGTGTATGTCGCCGATGTCGCCGAATATAACATTCGGGCGGTTGAAAGCGATGCCTCGGGTATCTTTAATATAGGAACATCAAAAGAAATCAACGTAAACGAAATATTTTATTTGATAAAAAATGAACTAAAGTCAGAAGCGCCTGAAGTTCACGGAGACGCCAAAGGGGGCGAGCAGTTAAGAAGCGTCATTACTTTTCAAAAGGCAAATGAAACATTTGGTCATGAGCCGCAGGTTCAAATTGAAGAGGGAATAAGAAAAACGGCAAAGTGGTTTCAGCAGGGTTGATATCATCTAAGTTACCCACCATTCTTTCTTTTTACGCGATACTATGAATATTGATACAACAGCGAATATGCTGCGCAGATTATGGCGCCAGTTGACAAAAAAGAGAAGATACCAAATTGTGATTCTCTTCTTTTTCAATATTTTTGCTTCTTTTGCGGAGGTCATGGGTATAGGTTTGGTCGTTCCTTTTATTGGAGCCTTAACAATGCCTGATAAATTATATGAACATGAGTTGATAAAACCTTTTTTTCCCATGTTGAATATAAGTTCTGCTGAAGAGATAATTTTACCGATGACAATAATTTTCGGAACAGGCGCATTTATTGCTTCAATAACGAGATTATCGCTTATTTATGTAAATCATAAAATGTCTAATGCCGTTGGTTTAGATGTCACTACAAGTATTTATAGAAGAATTTTATACCAGTCATATGATTATCATGTAAATACAAATAGCAGTGAAATTTTGGGTTTAATAACCAAGACAAACCAGATTGTTCCCATGATTTTAATGCCGTCTTTTTCGTTGCTAAGTTCAATTTTGATGCTCGTTTCTGTAATATCTCTACTTATAGCCATGGATCCTTTTCTTTCGATAATTGTTTTTTCGGGATTTGGTATATCTTATTTTTTAATCGCATTTACAATCAGAAAGCGAATTAGAAGAAACAGCGAGATTTTTGCAATAGAAGTTGTAAAAAATACAAAAGCTGTTCAGGAGGGGCTAGGGGGTATTCGAGATATTCTATTAGACGGAAGCCAGGAATTATATGCAAGAATATTCAATACCTCAAGCTATAGATTAAGAAAGGTGAATATCATACATTCTTTGCTTAACGCGGGTCCTAAATTCTTAATGGAATTTGTAGGAATGATGATGATAGCCCTTTTAGCTTATTCTTCATATGTTTATTCTGGCAGTATAAATTCTGTTCTACCAACACTGGGCGCTTTGGCTTTAGGCGCTCAACGAATGCTGCCCGTATTGCAGCAGGGATATTCGGCATGGGTAAATATCAAGAATTCACAGGCTTCATTTTCAGATATTTTAAGTTCGCTTGAAAAACCGTTGCCGTCTCGCACACAGTATTTTCATAAAGATCCGTTGCCGTTTTCTGAGAAAATTCAATTGAGAAATTTAGCTTTCAGATATCAGAAAGAAATGCAGCTCATTTTAGATAAGGTCAGTCTCGATATTCCAAAAGGTTCGCGCATTGGTTTTATAGGCGCTACTGGCAGCGGGAAAAGCACTTTTATCGATATTATTATGGGATTATTAGAACCAACCGAGGGCAGTATAACAGTAGATGAACAGGAAATAAACGAAAAGAATATACGGGCCTGGCAACTGAATATTGCTCATGTACCGCAGAGTATTTATTTATCAGACAGTTCAATTGCCGAAAATATCGCTTTGGGAGTTCCCTTTGAAGATATAGATCATGAAAAAATAAAACAGGCTGCAAAGCAGGCCCAGATATCCAATTTTATTGAAAATCTAAAGGATGGCTATGGTACTTATGTAGGAGAGAGAGGTATTCGTCTTTCTGGCGGTCAAAGACAACGTATAGGAATTGCCCGAGCCTTGTATAAAGACGCTAAGGTTATTGTTTTTGACGAAGCTACAAGCGCGCTTGACAATGAAACCGAAAAGGCTATTATGAAGTCAATTAATCTGCTTGGCAACGATTTAACCATACTTATGATTGCGCACCGGTTATCAACAGTAAAAAATTGTGATAAAATTATTGAGTTAGAAGATGGCAAAATATTAAGAGAAGGAAGTTACAAAGAATTATTTGAAGCAGAGAAATTATGAAATTGAGAAAGAAGTTCGATTCGGCTTTTCAGGCGCGATTAGCATTTAAAGCCGAATCGAACATGAAAAGACAATGAGCCAAATAGCATCAAAATATAAGGTTTATGCTAATCAAGTTGGCTTTTAGAAAAAAGAGCTACTTTCAAAATTGCCCTATCTTTTCGGAAAAAAATAATAAGAATTTTACGATCTATGAAAAAAATAATATTAAAATATATTAATTATTTTCCATTTAGTTCAATATTTCTGGCAAGACTTCAAGGCTTAATAAAGTTCGTTCAGTTGCCTGTAGATGTAATAAAAGCATTTAGAGATTATCGTTTATTAAAGAAAAGTTTTTCAAAGTCTGAACATCGTTTCTCCCTTTCTTTTCGTACAGGCGAGTTTTATTTAACCGATAAAACATCAAATACTTTGTTTGACGCGCACTATATTTATCATCCGGCATGGGCAGCCAGAGCGTTGAAAAAGATTAATCCTACTAAGCATATCGATATATCTTCAACTCTGCATTTTTGTTCTATCGTATCATCATTTATTCCCGTTGAATTTTATGATTATCGGCCCGCTCAGCTTAAATTATCAGACTTAACCTCAAAGCATGCAGATTTATTGAAACTGCCCTTTAAAGATAATAGTGTAAAATCATTATCGTGTATGCATACTGTTGAACATGTAGGCCTTGGTAGATATGGAGACAAGATTGATTATGACGGAGATCTGAAGGCAATTGAAGAGTTGAAACGCGTTCTGGCGCAAAACGGAGATTTATTATTTGTTGTTCCGCTTGGAAAACCAAAGCTCGTCTTTAATGCTCATCGAATTTATTCTTATGATCAGATAATAAATTATTTTAATGGTTTTAGTCTGAAAGAATTTGCTCTTATTCCAGATTTTTCAAATGGTGGCGGAATAATAAAAAATGCCAGTAAAAAATTAGTTGATAACCAAAAATGGGGATGCGGTTGTTTTTGGTTTAGAAAAGAAAAACCTAATAAAAGATGATCATTTTTTTTCAATCTGGCAGGCTCGGTAACCAGATATTTCAATATCTATTCTTAAAAAATAAATTACAAAAGAATAAAGAGAAAATTATATTAATAGGTTTTAAAGAATTATCAAAACTATTATTTATTAAAGATATATTCATATTGCCATTAAAACGAGATTCTTATCTTTTTTTAATATTACGGCGAATAGCCAGAATTTTCGTTAAGCATAAGATTGTATCTACCACAAAAATAATAAAGAAAGAGTATTCGGGATATTTGACTGAGACAGCGGAAACTAAATATATTAGAGGATTTTTTACTAATATAAATTTGGTTCAGCAAGGGTATTTTCAAGACGGCAGTTTATGGACCAAGAAAGATATGAATGATATGAAAATTAAAGAAAATCATCTGTCAAGAGCTTTTGATATACTAAAATCTGTTCCGGTAAAGATGACCCCTGTTTTTATTCATGTTCGAAGAGGCGATTATCTTTCATGGGGTCCCTATAATAAGTCGGCTGCTTTGCCTATTGAGTATTATATAAACTCTATAAAGAAGTTTGATCTGAAAAAGACTTTTTTTATCGTATTGAGCGATGATAAAGAATATGTTCAAAATAAATTTCAGTTTATTAAAAATAAAAAAATATTATGTGAAGACCAATATTTAGATTTTTCTGTCATGACTTTATGCTCTGGAGGTATTTTGTCTGCAAGCAGCTTTTCATACTGGGGAGCTATGCTCATGCTAAAGAATAAACCAAAAGCCCCTATATATGCCCCAAATTACTGGGCTGGTTTTCAATCTAAAATATGGTTTCCTTATAAAATAAAAAACAAGCTTTTTCATTATATAAGTGTTTAATAAAAATAAAACTTGGCCAATTAAATAAATATGAAAAAAAATGCAGAAAATTTTTCTACATCGGTCTTATTTTTAACATTCAATCGCCTTGAAACCACAAAAAAAGTATTTGAAGAAATCAAAAAAGCAAAACCGCCAAGATTATATATTGCCTCTGACGGGCCTAGAAAAGAAAAGCCTGATGAAGATGAAACTGTAAAAGCCGTAAGAGATTATATCTTAAGTAATATTGATTGGGATTGCGATGTAAAAACTCTATTCCGGAGAAAAAATTTAGGCTGTAAAATAGCAGTCAGCACCGCTATCGACTGGTTTTTTAAAAATGAAGAAATGGGTATTATTTTAGAAGACGATTGCCTTCCTAATCAAAGTTTTTTTCGATTTTGTGAGGAATTATTAGAACGTTATACGGATGATGAACGAATAATGATGGTGTGTGGAACAAATATGGCAGAAACATGGAACTCCGAAAAACAAAATTATCATTTTTCAATTTATGGGAGTATTTGGGGTTGGGCCTCTTGGCGTCGCGCATGGCAGCATTATGATGTTAATATTAATCTATGGGGGAATAGCTATGCCAAACAGGCAATAAAAAACATATTCAATAATAAAAAACAATATAATTATCGAAAAAGGGTTTTTGAAAAAGTTTATAGGAAGAATATAGATACTTGGGATTACCAATGGAGTTTTGCGCGTATGATAAATTCAGGATTGACAATTGTCCCGTCAAGAAATCTGGTTTCTAATATTGGTTTTGGAGAGAATGCAACCCATACTACCGGGGAAAATGCAAAAAAATTAAGCATATCGCAACATGATTTATTATGGCCATTAAAAAAACCGGAAATAGTTGTCGTTGACAAAGAATATGATGATACTTGTTTTAAAATCATAACGGGTAACTACGGAATATTTTATAAAATAAAAAGAAAGTTTGTTTTTTATTTAAGAAAAATTAGAAATCTTTTTATGAGGGCACATTAACTAATGTGAGTTTTATATATTATGTTTTTTAAGATATTATTTTTATTAAAGATATTAAAATTTATTAATTGGATTAATGTTTCGGGTAAAAAGAAAAAATATCCTAAGGTAATTCAATTGCCATTAACAAACAAATGCAATTCTAAATGTGTCATGTGTAATGTCTGGAAAATGTCCAATTCAAATGAAATGACTATTGATGAGTTTGCTAAATATATGAAAGATCCCCTTTTTAAAAAAGTTAATTCAGTTGGAATCAATGGAGGTGAGCCTTCATTGATTCCCAATTTAGAAAAATATGCAGAAAAAATATTAGCTTTGCCTTCCATTAGAAGTTTAAATATTATTAGTAATGGTTTTAATAAAAATATATTAAAACAAATAAGAAGCATATATGTTCTGTCTAAAGAAAAGGGAGTACATTTTCATGTTTCTATTTCGCTTGATGGCTATGAAGATGTTCACAACAAGATTAGACGTATACCAAATGCTTTTAAGAAAGTTACATATGTAATTGATGAATTGCACACGAATAAAGAAAAATATTGTGATTCATTAGAAGTGGCATGCACCGTTATGCAGCAAAATGTGGATTATTTAATTGAATTAGATACATATGCAAAGCAAAAAAATTATAATATGACTTATAGGCTTGCAGTATCGAATAAAAGAATTGGAAGTGAAAAAATTTTTTCAAAATATAGTGTTTTAGCTGAAGAAAAATGCATTCAAACAGCAAAAGAATTTTTTTATACAAAATATAAGCAAAGCCAAAGAGTGAGAGAAAAATATAAGTATTTTTTAATATTTCATTATCTTGGTTTTCGAATACCCAAAAGACTTTTTGCATGTCCTTGGCAAGATTCTGGAGTAACGATAAATGCGCGTGGAGAACTTTTTTATTGCGCTGTAGAAAGTAAAATGATAGGCTCATTAAGGCATTCTATAGGAAAAAATATATTCTTCAAAGACGAAAATATTAAATATAGACAAGAGTTAATTAAAAACTATTGCGATCATTGCATTCATTATGTATTTAGACCCAATAGGAAAAGTTTATTAATTATACTTAATAATATATTTCATGAAAAATATTATCCAGTTTGGTATAAACTAAAGGCCAAGTTTTTATGAGAATTGCTATTTTAGGATGGTATGGCACTGAAACAATAGGTGATCGAGCAATTTTAGCCGGTTTATTATTCATTTTCAATAAGACATTTATAGATTATGAAATATCTTTGGGTAGTCTTTATCCATTTTTTACTGAGCGTACTATCGATGAAGATAAGAGTTTTTACGAAAACATAATGAAAAAGAAAATAAATATAAAAATATTTGATTCAACTATATCGTCTCAATTGGATTCAGAGATAAAGTCATGTGATATTATTATCATGGGAGGCGGCCCTTTAATGCATATCAAACAGATGAATTTAATTGAATATGCTTTTAAGAAGGCGAAAAGACTCAAGAAAAAAACAGCTTTATTAGGCTGCGGTGTAGGTCCGCTGTTTAAGTCGTATTTTCAACGGTCACTATTAAAGATAGTTAAATATTCTGATATAATTATCCTTAGAGACAATTCTTCCAAAGAAAAATTGTATAGTATTGCGGATAAATATAGAGAAAAAATCCATAAGGATAGAGTCTATGTTAGTTTAGACCCTGCTGTTCAATGCGCATTAGATTACATGAAGAATCATGATGCAGAAAAAAGGGGCAGTTATATTGCCGTTAATTTAAGAAAATTTCCTGTTTCATATGCTGAAAAAAAAATTGCCAATTTAGTTGACTTGGCGTTAGTAAGTTATATAAGAAATATCGCTAAAAATAATTTAGAAAAGAAAATACGCTTAGTTCCCATGCATTATTTTTATGTCGGTGATGATGATAGAGAATTTTTAAACTATATTCGTTTTCAATCGGGAATTAACAACATTGTTGTTCAAAATAAGAACTTGTCATTAATTGAAACCATGAAGGTTTATCAAAATGCGCAATTTAATATTGGAATGAGATTTCATTCCATTGTCTTACAGACTGTTCTTCATGGTAATAACTATATTTTAGATTATACAGAGCCTGAAGAAGGAAAGATTGCAGGCTTTTTAAAAGATGTTGATCATCAGGGCTTTTACAAAAAAAGATATCTATCATTACAAAAAGATTATTCTGCATTAATCGCAAATTCTTTTAAGACATACCGAAATTTCATTAGCTTAGATAAAAGTTCAATGAATAAAAAATTAGCTATTTATGGAGAATTATTAAAACAGTTTTGCTAGTTTCCAATAAATTTAATAATTAGAAATGCGGGTATTTAAAAAATGAAATCTATCAAAGTATTAATCATAAACGCTACAGATATTCATGGAGGGGCAGGTCGGGCGGCGCATAGAATTCATAAAGGCTTATTAAAAAATGACCTATTATCCAAAATGCTGGTTCAAAAGAAATATAGCGATGATTTTACGGTAGAAGAAGTTGATACTAAGTATAGAAAATATTTGCCTTATCCGGTTCCATTAATTATTGATCATATACCATTGCTATTTTACAGAAAAAGAAAAAAAGTCACATGGTCTCTAAATTGGTTTCGATCAAGAAGAATAAAAATGATTAATAAATTAGATAGTGATATAATTAACCTTCATTGGATAAATAATGGTTTTATAAGACTGCAAGACTTAAAAAAGATTAGAAAGCCCATTGTTTGGACACTGCATGATATGTGGGCATTTACCGGAGGTTGTCATTATACTGAACATTGTGAAAAATATGAAAAAAAATGTTATGCCTGTCATATATTGGGAACAAAAAAAAAGCGAGATTTGAGTAATAATCGTTTCAAAGTTAAGAAAAAAATATATGATAAGTTAAATATAACAATTGTGACACCAAGCCGCTGGCTGGCAGATTGTGCAAGAAAAAGTGAGTTGCTAAAAAATAAGAATATAAAGGTTATACCCAATGGGATTGATTTACGAAAATTCAGGCCTCTGGATACTAAGCAGGCAAGAGAAATTTTGGATGTTCCAAAAGATAAAAAACTTATTCTTTTTAGCGCGCTATATGCTACCAGTGATTTAAGAAAGGGTTTTCAATATCTCTTTTCGGCATTAAAAGAACTTGCTAACAAAAATAGTTATGAACTTCTTGTTTTAGGCGCAGGAGAGCCTGAGACTAAAAAAAAGATTCGCTTTGGAATAAAAACTCATTATCTGGGTAAATTAAATGATGATTATTCATTGATTTTAGCCTATAATGCAGCCGATGTTTTGGTTGTGCCTTCGGTTCAAGATAATCTTCCTAATACTATTAAAGAAGCATTGGCATGTGGTACGCCATGCGTTGGCTTTGATATCGGCGGTATACCCGATATGATCGAACATAAATATAATGGTTATATATCTAAGGCTTTTATAGAGAAAGATTTAGCAAATGGTATAGATTGGGTATTGGGTCAGAATAAAAATCTTATAAGAAAAAGAGCGAGAAAAAAGGCAGAAGATATGCTTGATATTGATAAAACCGCTTTAAAATATTCACAATTGTATAAAGATATCTTGAATTATAAAGTAAAATAAATTAGAATAAGTACAAATGAAATATTGATAATAAATATTTCATTTGTATAAAATTGAATTAAATTTTTCATTAAATCTAAATTTGTAGTGAAAGAGTTATTTGGCTAAATAAAACCGAATTAACATTTGCAAAGTTTTATTGCTAACAGAATAATAAATAATTGTTTTAGTTGTTTTCTTTTGAGAGACAAGAAATATAAATTATTAAACAGTATGCTAACTTAAGGTAAGTCTTGAAAAAAAAATCGAATAAAAAAGAAGTATTAAGCGGAGGACTTAGAAAACAAGGTTTCATAAAAAAAAATACAAAAAACAGTCCCCTGCTTTCGGTTATTACTGTTGTTTATAATAATAAAAAATATATTTCTGACACTATAGAAAGCGTTTTAACTCAAGCATACTCTAACATTGAATATATCATAATAGACGGAAAATCAACAGATGGTACATTCGAGATTATTAAGAAATACTCAGAAAAAATAGATTATTGGCTTAGCGAGCCCGATAATGGCATTTATGACGCAATGAATAAGGGTATAATGTTGACTTCTGGCGAGATTATCGGTATCTTAAATAGCGACGACTGGTGGGAACCCGAAACTGCGCAGCTGATAATAGAGGCATATTTGAAAAATGAGAAAGCCGATATCTTTCATGGTAAAATAAGACCAGTTGATTCAAGTGGCATATTTTTACCGGCGCGTACTCACAGTAATTATTTTCTTAAGCGGTTGATAAGCACTCCTTTTAAGCATCCGGCAATGTTTGTTACAAAAAGAGGGTACAACAATAGCGGATTATTTGACCTGAAGTATAAAACAGCGGCAGATTATGATTTAATGCTTCGACTTATTAAAGATGGGGCAAAAGATATATTTATTGATAAGATTTTAACAAATGTAAGAAAAGTCGGCATAACTACGGGAACAAATACCGTTTCATCGCCCGATGAAATTAAGGAAATTATAGAGAAATTTGCTGGTTTGAAATTATTGGGAAAGTTTCTGGTTTTAATGCGACAGTTTATAATGTGGCTAAAAAAATAAAGATTTTTATATTTATTCTCTGATTATTTATGGTAAAAAACGAAAAAAGAAATATTTTATATTATACGCTACTTGATTTTTCAGATAAAACGGGACAAAGTCAATATGCTTATCATGTTTTTAAGGCCTTACAGTCAAATAAGCAATTTATAATTGACCTTGTCGCTCCCAGACCTAAAAAGAATATTGTTTTAAAGGAACTTTTAAAAAATAAAAATATTAAATTTCATTTTCTAGCTCCCAAAAAGAAACGCAGAAATTATTTATGGTTTATTCGAAGTATAATAATCTCCTTCTTTATTGTTTTTTTCAAAGTAGGTAAAAAAACATATTTAATTTACTCATTAAAGCCATATATGATATTGCCGTTAATTTATAGATTTATTTATTCTGCTAAATTATTTTTATTAGTAGAAGGATTAAGTAAAGAAGACGTAAAAAGAGTTATAAAGCCTAAAATATTGGCAAAGTTATCAAATGTCATAATGGAAAAAAATATAAAAAAAGCATATAAGGTTTATCCTGCGTACCAAACGGCTAAAGAATGGGTAGATAGTCTACGAAATGATCATTCTAAAGTTATCACCTGCGGCGCCGATATGTCTCTATTTTATCCAATAATCAAAAAAAACTCAAAAAAGAAAAATGAAAAACTAACAATCGGTTATATTGGAAGTTTTAGAGATGTTCATCTGATACGCGAAATGTTAAAGGCCGTTTTGAATATGCATGTCTCTGTTTTTTTAATTGGCAAAGGACAGCTCTATAATGAAATTAAAGATTATTTAGAAAAACATATTCATAAAGCAGAGATTGATTTGTTGGGAGAATTGGAACAAAAAGAAATGTCTAAAATAATTGACGAATGCGATATTATGTGGGGCGCTTGCGATATAAATCACTGGGGAGTTCCTATGAAATGTTTTGAATATCTCTCGTGTAACGCAAAAGTGATATATACAAAAAATACAGATTTAAGTTTTATTAAAAAAAAGGGCTATGGATATGAACTTACATCAAATAATATTGAAGATATAAAAAAACTAATAAAGAAGATAGAATCTTTGTATAAGAATAATAATTTAAAGAAGAATTCAGATTCGCGGGAATATATATCTAAGCATCATAGCTGGAAAAATTTTGCCAATCAAATAAATAGCGATATGGCCTTAGTTAGTAGAAATAAACGTGAATTCTGAGATATGATAATTGAAATTACCGGCGCCTCTGGCTCAGGAAAAACAACATTATTAAAAAAAATATCTAATACTTTTCCTGAATTGATAATTGTAACAGATACTGATGATATTAAAGAAAAGTCAAAATGGCTTGAGGTATTAAATTTCATAAAATGGGGATTATATTTTATATTCAGTTGTCCCATGTATTGGAAATATTTTATTAGCTTATTTTCATATATGAAATTCATGGAAGACACTTTGTTTAATAAATTAAATATGCTTCGAAATAGTATTAAAAAAATATCAATTTATGTTTTTTATAAAAGAAAATACGCCGATAGTCTTGTAATCATTGACGAAGGTATTTCGCATGTACCTTATAATTTAATAACGACTGCTTCTTCACGATCGATTCCAATAGAGAAAATTTATTCGGGTTTCAAAGACTTAATTACTGATACCAGTCTTCTTATACTAGACGTCCCCTTATCTGTAATTGTAGAAAGATTATTAAAAAGGGGTCATAATAGAATTAATATAAAAAATATAGAGAGGTTTGCAGAAGAAAATAATAGAATAACAAAAGAAATAAAAATTATTGGTAAGAAATATTTCAATAAAATATTTTTAATCGATGAAAAATCTAGCGTTAGAGAAATTGTTAAAAATATAATTGAGTATAAAAAGCATATATAAGAATATTTAAATTAATTGGAGTAGATTATGACAAAGTATGAAGGAAAAAAATATTATCAGAGCGAAAAAGTAGCCAAGAAATATAATACACAATATGAGGGAAAACTTTCACTAAGAAATTTTCGAATTAGACTAATTGGAAAATTTGAAGAGCTTAAATTTAAGGGTTTTCTTAAAAAAGTGCCAAAAAATGGCAAGGTCTTAGATATTGCCTGCGGTACAGGAAGGTATACTCGAATTTTATTGCAGAATAAATTTATTGTTACAGCCACAGATATATCAAAAGAAATGATAGAGTTTACAAAAAAAAATTCTCATGGGTTAGAGGGTTTAGCTGATATAAAAATAGCCGACGCGGCGAAATTGCCATTTAAAAACAACTCCTTTGATGGTATAACATGCATCCGTCTTTATCAACGAGTTCCTCATTCTGAAAGAGTTCTTATGCTGAAAGAAATAAAAAGGTTATCTAAAGATTGGGCTATTGTATTTTTTGGTCTTGAAAATTCTTTTTTAAGAATAAGAAATAAGGTTCGTAGATTTTTTATTAAAGGAAGACCAAGTAACCCTTATCCCGCTACAAGAGAAGAAATGTTGTCAGAGATAGAATCTGCGGGTCTGAAATTCATAAAAGGCTCATGGGTTTTCCCGGGTTTGGCGAGCGGTTATATTTCATTGATTGATTGTCGCTAATGCACTTTATTATTGATTATTTATGCAAGAACCCATTAAAAAAACCTACTTAATAACAGGCACAGCCGGGTTCATCGGTTTTCATGTCGTAAAACGTCTTTTAGAAGAGGGTTGTAACGTTATAGGCGTCGATAATCTGAATACATATTATGACGTAAGTCTCAAATTTGCCAGGCTGCGCGAAACAGGTATTTATGAAACAGATATTGAATATGCCAAGCTCATTAAATCGTCAATTTATTCAAATTATACTTTTATTCAGCTTGGTATTGAAGATAGCGAAAAACTCTTTCGGCTGCTTCAAGAAGAGAATATTACTCATATCTGTCATTTGGCCGCGCAAGCCGGGGTCAGGTACAGCATTGAAAATCCGGGCGCCTATGTCGACAGCAATCTGGTAGGATTTGTAAATTTGCTTGAACTCGCCAGAGAAAAGAAAGTTAATCATTTTGTTTATGCCAGCAGCTCTTCAGTTTATGGCTTGAACAAAAAAATGCCTTTTTCTGTTCATGACAATGTTGACCATCCGATAAGCTTATATGCGGCTACAAAAAAATCCAATGAATTAATGGCGCATACCTATAGTCATCTTTTTAAAATTCCGACTACGGGACTTCGTTTTTTTACCGTATACGGCCCATGGGGCAGGCCAGATATGGCTTTGTTTAAGTTTACAAAAAACATTCTTGAAGGCAGTCCCATTGATGTTTATAATAACGGAAATATGAAGCGCGATTTTACATATATTGACGATATAACAAATGGCGTAATAAGAGTTTTAGAACATATGCCCATAGAAAACAAAAATTGGAATTTTGAAAATCCCGATCCATCAAGCAGCCCCAGGGCTCCGTATAAAATTTACAATATAGGCAACAGCAAGCCCGTGTCTTTGGGTGAGTTTATTGCGGCTATAGAGAATTGTACCGGTAAAAAAGCCGTTAAAAATATGCTTCCCATACAGCCAGGAGACGTTGAAGAAACATTTGCCGATATAAGCGATATAAAAAAAGATACTGGTTATGTGACGAAAACTGATTTGCAAGAAGGAATTATTCAATTTGTAAACTGGTATAAAAATTTTTATAAATATTGCAATTAAGATAGGCTACAGAAGTGATAATGAAAAAAAAAGGAACATCACAAAAGATAGAAACGCATATTTGTATCATCGGTTCTGAAGATGTTGACGCTCGCATTCCGTTTATTGAGTTACTTGAGAAGAAAAACTGCAGATTTACGGTATTAGGAACATCTGATGGAGAGTCATTTCGCAATAAAAACATACCGTTTATTCGCTATAAACTGAATCGCGAATTTAGCCCCTTTAAAGACGCCGCAACGGTTTTACAACTGCGCAGAATATTTAAAAATCACGATTTTGAAATTATACAAACCTTTGATACCAAACCTTCTTTTTTAGCTCCGCTTTCTTTGCTTTTTATGCGAAAAAAGCCGAGGTTATATCGAACAATTACAGGAATGGGGCGAATTTTCTCTCTTAATTCAATTTTTTACGCTTTTCAGAGATATTTATATGGTTTGATTCAGCGGATACTTAAAAAACGCGTAGATATGACAATTTTTCAAAATAATGACGATGAAAAATATTTCATACAAAAAAAATGGGTAGAAAAAAATAGATATTCTCTGATTAAAAGCTCGGGAATTGATCTAAAAAATTATACTCAAAATTCGTCTGTGAAAGAGAAGAAACAATTTAGAAAAAAGCTGAATATTCCTGAAAAAGATATCGTCATTATTATGATAGGTCGTCTTGTAAAAGAAAAAGGCGTAGATTATTTTATTGAGGCCGCCCGGCAGTTTCATCTTTCGCGAAATAAAGCAACTTTTCTTTTGGTTGGCCCTACAGAGTCAAAGAATAAAAATTCATATTCAGAAAATAAGCTATTATCTCATTCGTCTTATATGAAATATCTGGGCAAAAGAAATGACATAAAACAGCTTCTATCGATAGCCGATATTTTTGTACTGCCGACATATTATCGTGAAGGCGTACCCCGTGTACTATTAGAAGCGTCAGCTATGGGTCTTCCTATTGTAGCGACAGATATCGCCGGATGTAATGATGTTGTATCAAACGGCGTTAACGGTTTTCTTGTTCCGGTTAAAGATACGGTTAAGCTTATAGAAAAATTAAATGAGCTATATTCAAGCGCCGAGTTGCGTAAAAAATTTGGAAATAATAATAAAAAAATAATTCAAGTGTTTAACTTAGATTTAATATCTAAGCAATACTTAGATTTGTATAAAATGAAATAGGCGTTTTCAGATATTTAATAGGATTACCAGATAATATGAAGGTCACCGTCATCATACCGACAAGAAACGAAGAAAAGCATATTGAAGAATCGGTTAATTCAATATTAAATACTGATTTTCCCAAATCTGAGATAGAAATTTTCATTATTGACGGAATTAGCGACGATAAAACTTATGAGATAGCGCAAAATCTTGCGAAAAACAATAAGAATATAAAAGCATTAAAAAATTCCCATCAAACCGTACCATATGCTTTAAATATGGGTATAAAAAAAGCTCGGGGAAAATATATTGTGCGGGCAGACGCTCACTCTAAATACTCTAAAGATTATATAAAAAATCTGTTATATCATATAGAAAAATTGAAAGCAGACAATGTTGGCGGCAGTTGGATTGTTCTGGCCGCAAATGATTCGGTAAAAGCAAAGGTAATTGCGGCTGTTATGTCGCATCCTTTTGGCGTGGGAAACGCGCATTATAGAATCGGATCAAAAAAAATAAGAGAAGTTGACACTGTTCCCTTTGGATGTTTTCGAAAAGAGCTTTTTGATAAAATAGGCTTTTTTGACGAAGACTTAACGAGAAATCAAGACGACGAGTTTAACGCAAGAATTATAAAAAATAAGGGAAAAATATTTCTTATACCCGACATCAAAATAAATTATGTCGCTCGAGAAACTTTTTGTAAACTATTTGCGGTATACTATGAATACGGTTTATTCAAGCCGATGGCGAATATAAAACTGGGCAAACCCGCCACAGTCAGGCAGTTTATACCCCCATTGTTTACAGTATTTTTAATTATATTTGCAGCAAGTCCTTTTTTTATGAATAAGATATTTTATTTTTGCGCTTTGGTATTTGGCGTTTATCTGTTAATGTCGTTATTTTTTTCAGTCAAAGAGGCAAAAAGATTAAAGATTTGGAATATATTTTTATTTATGTACGGTTTTTTCGTCATGCATATAAGCTATGGTATAGGCTATCTATGGGGTATTGTTAAGTTTTTTATATTCAGGCGGCATAAAAAGGGTAAAATGATTTTAGACGTAAACAGATAACGGCGATTATAATAAAATGCGCTAAAATAGTTTTGAAATATAAATAATCAAATCAAAAGCCGAAGAAGTTTTTGGCTCAAATGCAAAGGTTTATTTGTTCGGATCGCGAGCAGAAGATACAAAAAAAGGCGGAGACATCGATTTATTTATTGACTCTTCTGAAAAGATATCGCTAGAAAAAAAATTCATTACGCGGTAGAGCTTGAGAAAAAATTAGATAAGACATGAAGTTATGAGATTAAATAAAAAATCATGTTTAATTCTGTAAATCTTGTCTAAAAAAAAGTTAAAGACACATTTAAGGAGAAGGAATGAAAAAAACAGCGTTAATTACAGGGGTAACCGGTCAAGACGGAGCCTATTTGTCAGAGCTTTTATTGAAAAAAGGCTACGACGTACACGGTATTAAAAGAAGAAGCTCTCTTTTTAATACCGATAGAATCGATCATCTGTACGTAGATCCGCATGAACAAGATGTAAGGTACAGCCTGCACTACGGCGATATGACAGATTCGACAAATTTAATTCGAATTATTCAGCAGGTTCAACCCGATGAAATTTACAATTTGGCCGCCCAGTCTCATGTTCAGGTTTCTTTTGAAACTCCCGAATATACGGCAAACGCCGACGCTTTGGGGGCGTTAAGAATTTTAGAGGCGGTAAAAATGTTGGGCCTGACTGACAAAACAAAAGTTTACCAGGCTTCAACCAGCGAGTTATACGGAAAAGTGCAGGAAGTTCCACAGACTGAAAAGACGCCGTTTTATCCTAGAAGCCCTTATGCCGCCGCCAAGCTTTACGCTTACTGGATAACGGTAAATTATCGCGAGGCCTATAATATTTTTGCCTGCAACGGTATTTTATTTAATCATGAAAGCCCCGTTCGCGGAGAAACTTTCGTAACAAGAAAGATAACGCGCGCCGCTTCAAAAATCGCTCTGGGTCTGCAAAAGAAAATCTTTTTGGGCAATCTTGACGCGAAAAGAGACTGGGGCCACGCTCACGATTATGTAGAAATGATGTGGCTTATCTTACAGCATGACATTCCTGAAGACTGGGTGATTGCCACAGGAGAGACGACAACGGTACGCGATTTTGTGAAATTGGCGTTTGCCGAAGCCGGCATTGAAGTTGAATTTAAAGGCGAGGGTAAAGACGAAAAAGGATTTATTTCTTCTTTAAACGAAACTGTTCTTGACGCGATTTCAGACGGCTGGAAAAATTATCTGAAAACCGGTCAGGAGATTATAAGCGTAGACCCTAAATATTTTAGACCAACCGAAGTTGATTTGCTAATAGGCGACGCGTCAAAGGCGCATGAAAAACTGGGCTGGAAGCCGAAGTATAAATTAATTGATTTGGTTAAAGATATGATGAAAAACGATATCAAACTGATGAAAAAAGACCAGTATTTAAAAGACGGCGGCTATAAAGTATTGAATTATTATGAATAAAAATAGCAAGGTATATATTGCCGGTCATAGAGGTCTTGTCGGCAGCGCGATATCTGAAAACCTTAAAAATAAAGGCTATTCAAATATTGTAACAAAAACAAGCGCCGAGCTTGACTTGAAAAAGCAGGCCGATGTATTTGATTTTTTTGAAAAAGAAAACCCGGAATATGTTTTTTTGGCCGCCGCCAAAGTAGGCGGCATTGTGGCCAACAATACATACAGGGCCGAGTTTATTTACGATAATTTGATGATACAAAATAATATCATCCATTCGGCTTATAAAACGGGCGTAAAAAAATTATTATTTTTAGGAAGTACCTGTATTTATCCGCGTATGGCGCCCCAACCTTTAAGAGAAGATTATCTTTTAACGGCTGAGCTTGAATATACAAACGAGCCTTACGCTATCGCTAAAATAGCGGGTATTAAAATGTGCGAAAGTTACAATATACAATATGGCACAAATTTTATTTCAGTAATGCCCACAAACCTTTATGGTTTTAACGACAATTTCAACCTTGAAAAATCGCATGTTCTTCCCGCTTTGGTTCGCAAGATTCATTTGGCGAAATTGTTGTCTGAAAACAACAAAGAAGCCGCAATCTCTGATCTGAAAGTTTCTTCTGAAGAAGAAGCCGATAAAATATTATCTCAATACGGAATAACATCTGAAAAGATTACTGTCTGGGGCAGCGGAAATCCTTTTAGAGAATTTTTATGGGCAGATGATATGGCTGACGCCTGCGTCTATATTATGGAAAATATTGATTTTTCAAGTCTGGCTAAAGATAAAAAAGAAATAAGAAATACTCATATAAACATAGGCAGCGGCAAAGAAATATCTATACGCGATTTGGCTAATTTGATAAAAAAGATTATCGGCTTTACGGGAGAAATTTATTTTGATACAACGAAACCCGACGGCACGCCCCGAAAACTGACAGATGTTTCAACGCTTCATTCTCTCGGCTGGCGGCACAAAGTAGAAATAGAAGAGGGTATTAAAAAAATATACGAATGGTATAAAAATAATTAACCGCATGTTTTACGCAACTTTGGCGCGGGCAGCAAGAATAAAAATAAATGAAGAAACAAGAAGGGGGTCTAAGGCTTAAGGGCGTAAAAAAAAAATCTACAGACAAAAGACCTCTTGTCAGTATCATAACCGTAGTTCTCAATGCCGCAAAAGATCTTGAGAAAACTATACTCAGCCTTCAGAGCCAGAATTATGATAATATTGAACATATCGTTATAGACGGTGCGTCATCTGACGGAACTCTTGCGGTAATAAAAAAGTATTCAAATAATATCGATTACTGGCTGTCTGAAAACGATAGAGGTCTTTATGACGCGATGAACAAAGGCGCAAAAATGGCAAAGGGAAGATTTTTAATGTTTATAAACGCAGGCGATAAACTTTTTCATCTTGATTTAAGTAATTTAACAAAGACGGCTTCGTGCTATTATTATAATGAAGAGCTAAGTAAGATAAAGAGAAACCCTTTTACGAAATTCTTTTTATGCCGAAATACCGTATGTCATCAAAGTATAATATATGATAGAAACGATTTTATTCCCTTTAGCCTATCGCGTCCCGTTACGGCCGATTTTAAACAAATGACAAAAATTGTTAAAAATTCTATTTTTGCAGATTATAATAATTCTCTGGTTTTTTTCAAAACGCCTGTTGTTTCGGCAAGAAATAATAAAGAGAGCTTAAGGCAATATATAAGAAATTATAATGAAAAAATAAAAACTGTTTATGATGATATGGGTTTATTTTATTTACTATTGGCTTTGTTGCATTATTTTCGAAATTTAACGCGTTTTTTACTTCATAAATTTTTCAGGATGACCTTTAAAAAAAATGGATAAAAGAAAAGTTTGTATGTTATCTCCCATTCATCAGTATCATGATACCAGAGTTTTTTACCGAACAGCAAAAACTTTGCAGAATTTTGGATACAATGTTACTTTGTTCGCTAAAAATAAAAAAAAAATAGAGATAATAGACAATATCGTTATAAAGAAAACCGCAGATGTCTCAAATCTTTTTCGTTTTTTTTACTGGTTTATTTTGTTTGTAAGAGCCATTAAAGAAAAAGCTGATATCTATCATCTTCATAATCCCGATACGATACCAATTGCAATTTGCCTTAAGTTATTCGGTAAAAAAGTAATTTATGATACACATGAAGATTTTTCACAGCGTATTTTAATTCGCGATTGGATACCTTTGTTTCTACGTAAAACTATTGCGTTAATAATTCACAAATTAGAAAAAAAATTAGGTAAAATCTGCGATTCAATGATTGTTACTCAAGAGCAGCTACAAAAAAAAATACCAGGTTCAGTCTTGATAAAAAACGCTCCTGTTATTGATAAGAGCCTGTTGGCAGAAGTAGAAAAAGAATCGAAAAAAATTAAGAAAAAAGAAAAAATGATTATTTACGCCGGGCATATTCTTTCAGAAAAAAGAGGAATTAAAAATATGATTAAAGCCGTTGAATACGCAAATAAAAAAGTATCAATAGGTTTTTGGCTTGCGGGAAAGATGGTATCAGTTTCGTATTACAATGAATTAAAAGCAATGTCTGCATGGCGATATGTAGATTATCTTGGTTTTCTGCGCTATGAAGAAGCGATGGCTTATACAGCCTGCGCAGATATGGGACTGGCCGTTATACCCGATATTGCCGATCATCAATTCGCAAGCGCAAATAAACTTTACGAGTACCAGACATTTGGAATACCATTTATTTCAAGTGATTTTAGATTATGGAAAAAAGAGTTAGAGAAAGTCAATTCAGGTTATTTTGTTTCTCCTGATAATATTCAAGCGATAGGAGAAAAAATTATTCACTTGTCAGGAAGCAGAAAAACGGCATATCAAATGGGAGCAAACGGTAAAAAGTATATTGAAAAAGAATTTAACTGGAACATTGAAGGCCAAAAATTAATAACTTTATATGAAGATATTTTGTAATTCTTTGAAAATAAAAACATTATTTAACAACAACTTTAAAGTCAATTTTGCCAATATCAGCGGCAGTTTGTGTAAATGAACTCCAGTAGCTGCCATATAATTTTTCGCATTTTGATAAACAATATAAATCTACCAAAGCGTCTTCAATTGCTTCGGGCTTGTTTCTGTTAAGACTTCTTTTTTTGTTTACAACAATATTTTCAGGAAAGATATTAAGTAACAAGATTTCTTCTTCTTTTGAATCAGTAGAAAGAAAGAATTTTGTTTTTTTATTTTCTTTCAGTTTCTGTTTTATAATTTCAATAAAACCTTCAGTTGGGCTTTTATTTATTGATTTTATATGGTCAGTTCTTCGAATATGCAAGCCAATTATAGGTTTTTTCTTGTTATTAAAGTTTATGATTCTTGTCTTAAGAACATTTACAGGATGAAATTCTTTATATGTGTTATCTGAAGGAAAAAACCTTGAATATGTAGTAATAAAAATGTGTTTTTGGGTATTAGAAAAGATATTATCAAGGCATTCTTTTGAAAAGGTATCTATTTTTTTTTGATTGATGATTATATCATATTTTAAACGATAAAGAAAGGGAAGAAATTTGTTGATAAATTTTCGAATGAATGTAATGATTATGTTTTCTTTAATATTTGATATCTGATTTATAGCATGCGGTTTAATAAACAGATTTTCAAACCTGCAATTTAATTCTTTATTTAAGTGCCATTTTATAATCAATTTAGAATTTAATTTTTTATTGAGTTCGATGGCAGAATCTATAACGCGCATTCTATTGGCAAGGCCGCCGGTTGGAGCAATGGTTATCATAAGTTTTTTACTTTCCTACTAGTGTATACCATAACCCTAAGGTAAAGGATTATAACTAAATCATGATCAGACTTGCAATAAGAAAAGCTTTATGGAAATTCCCGAGAATAAAATTATTAATTAAAGGGCTTATTGATACGATAACCCAGGGAAAAAGAGAAGCGCTAACTATGGCTGAGTTAATAAGATTGTTAAATAAAGATAATCCTGTAATATTAGATATCGGCTGCAATGATGGTGGGCATACTAAACATTTTTTAGAAAATTTTAACAAAGCTGAAGTATATAGTTTTGAACCAGATAATAGAGCAATTGAGCTATACAAGAAAAATATAAAAAATTCCCGGGCAAAGTTATTTGAGATTGCTCTTTCTGACGAGGATGGTCAGACTGTGTTCCATTCAAGCTCAGGAAATTCAACCGAAATAGAAAGAGATTGGCATAAGTCAGGTTCTATTAAGAAACCTAAGCATCATCTTGATATTCATCCTTGGTGTAAATTTGAAACAAAATTTACAGTGAAAACCCAAAAGCTTGATACATGGGCAAAAGAAAATAAAATTAAAAAAATAGATTTTATTTGGGCTGACGTACAAGGTGCTGAGAAGAATTTAATTATCGGAGGTATAGAAACCTTAAAAAATACTCGTTATTTTTATACTGAATACAGCAATATTGAGCTTTATGAAGGTCAGCTGAACCTCAAGAATATTAAAAAACTTCTTCCTGGTTTTAAGATAATTCGAAAGTACCGAAATGATGTTTTATTTAAAAATATAAGAGAAGAAATATAATAAGGTATAAAATAATATAAGCAGATCTATTTTTAATGTACACTACATACAGGAAATATTTTTATAAACAAACAAAAATTGTGAGTTATATATTTATTTGAATTATGGAAAATATCCGTTACTACAAAGCCCCTGCTTATTATTTATTTTCTTTAATAAAAGAAAGAAAACGAATCTGGCATATGGCCGTAAGCGATTTTAAAAACCAATATTTGAAGTCTTATATGGGGATGTTTTGGGCTTTTTTTCAACCTCTCATCATGATTGTGATTATATCTCTTGTTATCGCGGGAGGGCTCAGGGGTTCGGGAAGACTCTTGCCTGGCAATGTTCCTTTTGTTGTCTATTTTGTATGCGGTTATGTTTCATGGCTGTTTTTTGCCGATATGCTTTCAAGATGCTCTGATTCAATCAGTTCTTTTTCTTATTTGATAAGCAAGGTTGATTTCCCTTTATTTATTCTTCCTTTGGTTAAAATTATATCGGTTTTTTTTGTACATCTGGCAATGGTATCAGCCGCGTTTTTGATTGCATATTTAAATGGATTTTATCCCGTATGGCACTGGTTTCAGATAATTTATTTTATGTTTTGCGCCGTTATGCTGATGATAGGGGTTTCGTGGCTTATGGCGTCGATATCTATGTTCATTGACGATGTGCGAAAGGTTATGCCGGTTTTTATTCAGCTTGGTTTTTGGAGCACTCCCATCTTCTGGAGCTTTGACATGTTTCCTAAATGGGCACAAGATCTACTGAAACTGAACCCGGCTTATTATATTGTGAACGGTTACAGAGAATCTCTTATATATGGCAGGGTTTTTTGGGAAGACCCTTATTTAACCCTTTATTTTTGGGGCGTTACGTTGTTTTTTCTTGCCGTTGGGTCAATTACCTATAGAAATACCCGTCCGCATTTTGCCGAAGTAATTTAATTGAAAAGAAAAAATGAATAAAAATTCGATAACTGAAGAATATTCCATAGAAATTTCAGGCCTCTCAAAAATGTATAAAATGTACAGCTCGAAGAGATCGCGCCTAAAAGAAGCTGTTAATCCGTTTGGCAGAAAGTATTACAACGAATTTTGGGCGCTGAAAGACATTAATCTGAAGATAAAAAAAGGCGAAGTATTAGGAATTGTCGGAAGAAACGGTTCGGGAAAGTCGACTTTGCTAAAGATTATTTCGGGAATAATACAGCCGACAAAAGGAACTGTAAAGGTAAACGGCAAAATAAGCGCTCTTCTTGAAGTAGGCAGCGGTATGAACCCTCAGCTAACCGGCCGTGAAAATATACGGTTTCTTGGCCAGATAATGGGCTATGAAGCCGCTGAAATGGATAAGCATGAAAAAGATATTATTGATTTTGCCGAACTTGGCCCCCATATTGACCAGCCTTTTCGTACTTATTCAAGCGGTATGCGCTCAAAGCTTGGTTTTGCCATATCGACAGCCGTTAAGCCTGAAATATTAATACTTGACGAGGTGTTATCTGTTGGCGACGCTCTTTTTCGAAGAAAAGCCTTTGCGAGAATGGAAGACTTGATAAAAGATGAGAATACGACAGTCCTTTTTGTAAGTCATAATGATCAGAATATAATACAAATATGTACCTATGCTATTTTATTAAAAGAAGGGGCGTTGTTGTTAGAAAGCTCCACTAAAAATGTTACTAAATACTATCAAAAAATGTTATTTTCAACAGAAACCGAATTAAAATCTATTCTTAAAGAAATTAAAAATGAAATTAAGGTACCCCAAGAATCAGATGGTATGATGAGTACAGAATATAAAAATAGCAATAATTTTAGTAAAAAACTCAACATTGAAAAAAATAATCACAAAGATATGCATAAAACAAGTAAATTGGATGCATACTATACTGCAAATATGAAATCTAAATCATCTAGTATTTTGGTCGAAAGTGATACTAAAGTAATTGGCGCTGAAATAAAAACCTTAGATGACGAAATAGTCAACAATTTGCCTCTGTATCAAAAATTTAAGATAGTTGTCAAGTATGTTTCAAAAAAAGAGCAAATGATTCGTTTTTCTATTCTTATTGCAGATGATAAGTTCAATATATTGACCGGATATTATCACAATGGCCAAAAATCAAAAAAGTCAGTTAGAGCCTATCCGGGTGAGAATAGAATTGAGGTACTATTTGAAAATAAATTAGTTGTAGGTCTTTATTTTATTTCGTTTTCAATTTATCATGAAGACGGCAAATTGCTTTATGCAGAAAGAGATAGGGCTGTTTTTAGATCTTTTTCAAATAGCAGAAAAAAAAATCCCGGATTTGTTGAATTGTTTGATGAAGAATACTTAACATTTCATTAAAATAAAGAAAGTGAAGGAAATCGTTTATGAAAAAACCTATTTATCATCGTATTTTTGGGTATAATACCAATCTTTTACCAAATTCTCATCTTGCGACTCTTGAAAGTGGCGTAAAGACAATTGATGAGGCCCGAAAGCGAACAGGAGCTACTATTGGCTATCCTGGTTGGACACTTATTTATAACCTACTACTATCACACCTTGATCGAGAACGTGAAGAGGTTATTATAGAGACTGGTACAAACATGGGTTGTACCACTATAGTTCTTGCTCAGGCTCTTATAGATGCCGGTTGTAAAGGAAAGGTGATTACAGTTGAACTTGATACACAAAATATTGAAATCGCTAAAAAAAACTGTAAAAAAGCGGGAGTTTCATCTTTTGTCGACTTTCGTTTTGGTAATACTACTAAAATTATGCCAGATATTGCAAATGAAATAAATTTTACAAGATTTGCATTCCTTGATGCATCTCATCTTTATTCAGACGTCATGTTTGAATTTGAAACAATTTATCCATGTTTAACAGATGATGCTTTAGTTTTATTTGACAACACATATCCTCTAGCAGAAACAGGGGAAGATAAGCGTGTAAATGGAGCGCTTAAGGCAATTAAAAAAAAATATGGTGGAAATTTGATTAATTTAGAATATGTTTCTTGGTTTACACCTGGTCTTGCAATTTGGCAGAAACAGCCCAATCTTGGAGATTAATAAAAGAATAATATTTCAATTTGATAGGGGGCTCAGGTTTTAAAATATGTTTTATTGTAAGAAAAATCAATTAATATTATTTGATGAGCAAAGTTATGAACATAGATATTAATAGTTTATTTGAGAATAAGAGCATTTCGGCCAAGGGGGCGTTTAATAGAGAGTTATCTGATGAGATGACAGAGTTTTTATCAATTTACTTAAAAAATTCTATTGGTTTAGAGATAAGCAAATACGATATAAATAAGGTCATAAATTTAATTAATAATATTGAAATAAATATAGATGGTAGAATAGCTGGGAATATAGAAAATTATATTATAAATTATTTTGTCTGCCATGCGGCCTCCAAACTTGCTCATAAAAATAAAAATCCGGCCTTTTTAGAAATAGGCGTGCTTTTTGGAGGGAGTCTTATTTTATCTCAAATAGCCAAAGACAGAAAAAATGAGATTACGAGTATTGGAATAGACCCTTTTGATGGATATTATTATTCTGATACTGGTAGTAAAAATGATATTGTATTAGATATTCCTATTGATATAGAAACAGCAAAGCAGAATATAAAGAAAATCCTTGGTAATATGACAGGAATAGAATTGCTGCCCTATTACAGTTACGATCAAAAATCTGTTGATTTTATTGGCGATTATAGTCTCCTTGCTTTGTTTATAGATGGAGATCATACTTATCATGGTATTCAAACAGATTGGAGCATGTATAGTGAACGAGTAGTTGACAATGGTTTTGTTATAATTGATAATTACCATGATAAAGATTGGCCCGAGGTCACAACATTTGTTGACAATGTTATTTTAATTGATTCGCGCTTTTCTCCTGTCATTGTTTATGATCATGTTATGATTTTAAAGAAAATTTCAGACTATAAAATACCCTATAATTATTTATCTAAAATTATAATGTTTCGTGAATTAGAATTGGCCCGAGAGTATAAAAGGAGTTTAAAACTACAAAAAGAAAATAAAGAGCTAATCTATAAAGATGAGCAACTGAATCGGCAACTGCATAGTACAAATCAAAAACTGAAAGAAAAAGAACAAATAATTTATGAATTAAGGAATTCGCGGTCGTATCGTTTTGGTTTTTATGTCTTGCATCCAACAAAAATTCCTTCAAAGATAATTGAAAAAATCCTAAATAAATTTATAAATAAAAAAAATAAACTTGAGAATCCGAAAGAGAATTTACAAAAGAATATTAATCATATAGATGAAGTAAACGTTATAGCAGAGCATCTTTCAAAAAAAGATATAAAAAAAGGGTTTATGCTTGATGTTGGCGCTCATCGTGGGGCTGCAATGGGCCCATTTGCAGTAAATGATTGGAATGTGATTTGTTTTGAGCCTGATCGTAAAAACAGAAAATATCTCTTGAAATCAGCCAGTCGTTTTAATGATAAAGTAAAAGTAGAAAATTTTGCGGTATCGAATAAAGATAACGAAGTACTTCCTTTTTACACAAGTGAAGAATCAACAGGTATAAGCAGTTTAAATGATTTTCATAGTTCTCATAGAGAATCATATCAAGTAAAAACAGTAACATTAAAAACCTATTTACAAAAGAATAATATTACAAAGGTTGATTTTTTAAAAATTGATACAGAAGGATTTGATCTTTTTGTCTTAAAAGGTTTTCCATTCGAAAAAATAAAGCCATCTTATATCTTATGTGAATTTGAAAATTATAAAACTAAAAGACTTGGCTATACAACAGTTGACTTGATAAAATTTTTACATGATCATGGTTATTCTATAATTATCTCAGAATGGGAACCCGTTGTGCGCTATGGCATTAAACACAAATGGAAATACTTTATAGATTCAGAGAAAGCACCGGACAATGATCGTGCTTGGGGAAATATTATTGCAGTTTTGAATAAGAATGACTATAAAGAATTGTCAGACGATCTCCGTAAGATTTATAAATTTAAGAAAGATGTCTAAACGAGTAATATTTTATCCAATAATTACCGATCCTGAAAATATAAATGACGTTATTGCTCGAGGTTTATGGTACTTTAGTTATATACAGCCATCAGAAATTATTTTCCCCATTAGTGAAGAGCTTGCAGAAATTGATATTAAAATACCTGACGATATGGATCAGGCAATAAGTGATATAGAATATATAAAAGTTCATGGTAAGATCAAAAAAAATATTTATACTGATCCTAATAAATTACAAAATGATTTATCTAATTTTGATATAATTGCTTTTTGGTCTTCAGATGAAATTCCTTTTTTGGAAACATTAATTACAAAGTTGAAAAGAAATGGAAAAACGATTGTAAAAGCAGATAAGCGTAACGATAGATACGAGGGTTCTTTCTACATACAAGCTGGTTTTGATAATTATGACGACAAAGATGAGCTAATACATATGGAGAAAGAAAAATTTACAAGACTTCAATCTCAATTATCTGAAATTTCAGAAATTTTTGTCTATGGCACAGGCCCTTCATTTGAAATGTACAAGTATTTTAATCATAGTAACGCTCTATCAATAATATGTAACACGACGATACTTGATTTAGAGTTTATGAATTATGTGAACCCTAAAATTCTTGTTTTTGCAGATCCTATTTTCCATTTTGGTGTTTCTAGATATGCGGGCAAATTTCGCGAAAAATTAAAGAGTACGATGGAATTATTTTCAGACTTGTCGGTGATTATTCCTTTCAAATATTATCCAATGGCAAAAGCATATTTTGATCATGCAGATCGTATTATCGGTATTCCGTTTGAAAAAAAAGAAAAATTTAATCTAAATTTAAAAACCGAGTTTCAGGTTAAAACAACAGCAAATATTCTTACGTTACTACAATTTCCGCTTGCTTCAACCTTTTCATCAAATATTAATCTAATTGGCTTTGATGGTAGGCCCAAAGAAGAGAATAAATATTTTTGGCAGCATAATAGAAAGGTTCAACTAAATGAAGAAATGGACAATATTAAATTTGTACACCCCGGCTTTTTTGAAATCAATTATGATACATATTACGATGAGCATCTTGAAAATTTAGATAATATGTTAAACCAGGCATCGAAGTCTGGTATTCAAGTTTCTTTGTTAACGCCATCGCATATGCCAGTATTAAGCAAATATCTAGATAATGAAAAAATATTAAAATCTCATTTGCAAACTACAAATAAGAAAAATATAGTTATAAGTATAAATCCTGATCTTATAAATGATAATGGACATTATTTGTATTATGATAAAAGAGTATCTGAAGAAGCAGAAAAAAATAACTTTGATTTTATAAGTTTGGCTAACAGTGAATGTAAATACAGTTGTATAGAAGAAATGAAAATCATACCCTTTTTTAAGGAACATTCTTGGTCTTTGAGAAAAACTGATTCTATAACAACAGAAGATGAATATAGAGAAGAATTTAGAAAATTATTTCGATCATTAGCTGGTACAAAAGATAAAAAATATTATTTATATATGTACCTTGGGCATATTCGGTTGCTTCCAATAATTTGGCAGGAACTCTTATCTGCTAAGTGTGAAAATATCTCATTTTTATTTAATCTTTTTTGGTCATCATTTGATTATAGCGATTATATATTCAAAGAGAAGAAATTCACTGAAGAAGAAAAAGAAATTTATAAGTTTGCTGGAAGTGTAAGCAATATAAAAGGAATTCAACTGTCAGCTGAAACGGAACGACTTTCAAATTTCTTGAAAAATCAATTTCATATAGAAAATAGCATATACCCTTTTTTTTGTGTGACAGATATTTCAAATGAGCAATTCTCAGAAAATGACGCTAAGAATATAAAAATTAATGAAAAAATCAGGGTTGTTTATCCGGGGCGGCAAACTAAAGAAAAGGGTTGGGAAATAGTGCAGGCATTATCTCATAAAATACAGGATATTAAAGATATTGAGCTAAGTTATCGACAAATTGAATCTAATAAGTTGGATAAAGCCAATAATGGATTGGATACTCAAGAATATCATGCTCTTTTTGAGATGTCAGATATAATACTTATACCATACGGTAAAATCGAATTTTATGATAGAACATCAGGTTTATTTATAGATGCAGTGATACATGAAAAGCCAATTATCGCCACAAAAGATACTCTGATAGGAAATACAATTGTAAAATATGATATCGGCCAAGTCTTCATCGGAGATAATATTGATGAATTACTGGAGTCTATATACAAATTAAGGGAAAATTATTCAATGTATTTGAGAAATATCAGAGATTATAAGATAAAATGGCTGCGAGAGAATAATACAAAAAATTTCTTAAATGCGCTTTTAAATGTAAAAGATTTTAAAATTCCCAGTAACGCTTCAAGTATCGCTTCCGAAATCTCAAAATTAAATAAATATAAATCGCAAAATAATCTAAAAAACTTCTATTTAAAGGCTAAAAATATAATAAAGAAAACTTTTTGAATATATTATGACGCATTGTTTAAGTAATGAATTAGGATTTTAATTTTATGGCGGAAAAAATAATAGCTCTTCTTCCCATGAAAGGTCATTCAGAGAGAGTTCCAAATAAAAATATGCGAAGTTTTAATGGAGAGCCACTATATCATCATATAGTAAAAACCTTACTTTCTATTTCGTTAATAGAAAAAATTATTGTAAATACCGACGGGCAAGAGTTAAAAAATGATATAGAAAATCATTTCCCAGAGATACAAATTAATAATCGACCCTTAGAAATTTGTGGAGATCTTGTACCAATGAATGATATTATATCATACGATCTAGAGAAATCTGGATGTACCCACTATATTCAAACTCATAGCACGAACCCTTTAGTAAAAGCTTCTACAATTAAACGAGGTATTGAAAAATATTTTTCTATACTAGATAAGTATGATAGTCTTTTTTCTGTTACAAAATTACAAACTAGATTATACTGGGAAAATGCCGAACCCTTGAATCATAACCCAAAAGAGTTGTTAAGAACACAAGATTTGCCCCCTGTCTATGAAGAAAATTCCAATTTCTATATCTTTTCCAAGGAATCCTTTAAAACCGTTGGAAGTAAAAGAATAGGCCGAAAGCCATTTATGTTTGAGGTTCCAGCAATTGAAGCAGTAGATATTGATGAAGAATATGACTTTATTTTGGCTGAAGCATTACAAAAAATTATACAATAATTATGAATATCCTTTTTGATTTTGACGGCGTTATAATCGACTCAATGCCTGTTCGCGAGAAGGCTTTTGCTTATGCAGTTGAAAGCTATTCTAAAGAAAATATAATCGAATTTATTGAATTTCATAAGGCAAATGGAGGAATGTCACGATTTATAAAATTTAAGTATTTCATTAACAATATAATTAAAGAAGATTGTAATAAAGATAAAATAGCTTTCTTAGCCGAAAGATATTCTGATTATGTTAATAGTCATCTTGTCTCTAAAAATAAGCTAATTGAAACGGTCTTAAAATTTATAATTGAACAATATCAGAAATATCCAATGTATATTATTTCTGCCTCAGAGCATAAAGAGTTAAATTATATCTGTGAAAAACTCGACATTGCAAAGTACTTCAAAAAGATATATGGAACACCGCCTCTTGAAAAGTCTAAACTGATGAAACTTGTATTGAAAAGGCATAAAATAGCTAAACGTCATGCGGTTTATATCGGAGATTCTATAAATGACTTAGAAGCGTCTATAGATAATAATATAAAATTTTTTGGTTTTAATAATCCGGAATTAAAAAACAGGGAAAAGGCGACTTATATTGAGTCTATTGATCAGGTTTTATCTTACTTTAATGAATAGAAGCATTAAAACTCTTTTCAATTAAAAATTATAGTGTATAAATATTAAAATATCATTTTTTAACTCGTAACGAAAAAATATATTGATGTGATATGTTTAATATTAATTGTGCTTCAAACTGATTTTAATCGCAAGATATTCCGTTTTATTTTATAATATGGTGGGAAACTAAATGAAATAATTGTGATTTCTTTATGGAGTTATTTATTTCAACATATCCTTTTGGTACGATCAGCAAAGAGCCCCTTAATCTTCTTGATGAGAGCGGCTTGAAATATGTGATAAATCCATTGCATAGAAAATTGAAGCCTTTTGAGCTGGCAGAACTTGCGGCTGAGTCTGATTTGTTAATAGCAGGTACAGAGAATTTAAAAATGTTGCTTGAAAAAAATAAAAAAATAAAAATGATTTCTCGCGTTGGTATTGGTCTTGACTCTGTACCCTTGCGATATTGTAGAGATAATAATATTCAAGTCGCATATACGCCTGATGCCGTAACAATGGCTGTTGCTGAATTAACTGTTGGAGTTATGATAGCAATTATTCGTAAAGTATTGTTTGCCGATAATGAGTTGCGAAATGGTTTATGGACAAGGCCAATGGGTATAAGAGTAGGAAATTCAAAGATTGGGATTATTGGTTGCGGCAGAATTGGGACAAATGTGATTAATTTACTTTCTTCGTTTAAGCCTAAAGAGATACTTGTAAATGATATTAACGATATAACGGCGTTTATTGAGAATATGACAATTAAAAATGGTATAAATATAAGGTTTGCAAGTAAAGAAGAAATATATAATGAAGCGGATATAATTTCTTTGCATATACCATTAACTAATAACACAAAAAATATAATAGATATAAAAGCATTGTCTAGTTTAAAAAAAGGGGCGTATTTGATTAACCTTTCCCGAGGCGGCATTATTAATGAATCTGATTTACTGCAATGGCTTAAATCAGAGAAGGCCGGAGGAGCAGCAATTGATGTTTTTGAAGAAGAACCTTATGCTGGCCCTTTACTCAAAATGGATAATGTAATATTAACTCAGCATATGGGATCCTGTTCTTTTGACTGCAGGTCTAGAATGGAAATTGAAGCAACGAAAGAGGTTATTCGATATTTCAAGGGAGAAAAAATTATAAATCCTGTACCAATAGAAGAATATGATTTTCAAGCAAATACCGTATGAAAGAGTGTTGGATCTACTTATCCCATAAATTAGAAGTTTCTACTCCTGCTTATGGCAATGGCGAAAAGTTATCAATTCAACGGGTTAAAAGTATTGATGTGGGCGATTCTTCGAATAATTCAGTTCTTATCATGTCAACCCATTTAGGTACGCATGTTGATAGTCCTTTTCATTTTGACTTGCGGGGAAGAACGCTTGATAAAATTTCAGCAAATGAGTGGGTCTATAATAATGTGTATTTAATTGAATATCATGCAAAACCATGCGAATTAATTGGCGGTCATGATTGGCTTGAAATATTTAATCAAATTCCAGTTGAAACAGATTTACTTTTAGTTAAAACAGATTTTGAAAAATATCGAAATGAGGCCAGAGAAAAACCATATGATTCTCAATATATATTTAAAAATCCAGGCTGGAGGCCAGAAGCCGGTTCCTGGTTAAGAAAAAATCGAAAAATAAGAGCGGTTGGTTTTGATTTTATTTCATTAACATCTTATGAGAATAGAGAGTTAGGCCGAGAGGCTCACAGAGCTTTTCTTGGTACTAATGATGACACAGAGCCTATATTGATTGTAGAAGATATGAAATTGTCTGAAATAAATAAAAATCCCAAGCAGGTAATTATTTTGCCAATTATATTTGAAAATGCAGACGGATCTCCAGTAACTGTCATTGCGAGAGCATAATAACAAATGTATTTTTGAAAAAATGAAAGATTTTATTAATATTAAACAGAAGCTAAAAAATAACGAACCCACAGTAGGAACATGGATGCAAATTCCAGACACATCTGTGGCTGAAATTATAGGTAAATCAGGATACGATTGGGTTGCTCTAGATCTGGAGCATGGATTATTTAGTCCTTGCCAGTTGCCTGATATTTGCCGGGCTATTGAGATTGGCGGTAGTGTACCATTTGCGCGTATTTCGTTTAATCATTTTAAAGAAATAAAGCATGCTCTTGAAGCTGGTGTTCGTGGTATTATTATACCAATGATAAGCTCAGCTGAAGAACTCAAAGAGGGAATAAACAATGCTTTGTATCCTCCAAATGGAAACCGCGGCGTTGGTTATTCTAGAGCTAATCTTTTTGGCAGATATTTCAATCAAAATGTACCAGCCATAAATCGCGAGATTATTGTAGTGGCGCAAATTGAAAATATGAATGCGGTAAAATCTCTTGATGAAATATTGCAAGTTAAAGGTCTTGACGCTATTATAGTCGGTCCCTATGATCTTTCTGCATCGATGGGAATTACCGCTGAATTTGAAAATCCTGATTTTATAGAAATTATGAGGCATATAAAAAGCAAAGCTCAAACATACCAAGTACCAATGGGAATGCACATTGTTCAACCATCCCCCGAAGAACTGAAGTTAAGAATTAAAGAAGGCTATAGATTTATTGCATACAGTATAGATGCAGTATTTTTATATAAATCGGCATTGAACCCGATAAAATTATAGTTTTGGAGTATAAAATATGAATATAGTAGTATTTGGCGGAGCAGGTTTTTTAGGATCGCATGTTTGCGATAAGCTTAGCGAAGTGGGTCATAGTGTAACAATATTTGATATACGAGAATCGCCTTATAAACGAGATAATCAAGAGATGATAGTTGGCGATATTCTTGATGCTGAATCGATTCGTTTAGCCATTAAAGGCAAAGATATCGTTTTTAATTTTGCCGGCATAGCAGATATTGAAGAGGCGAAGACAAAACCTCTTGATACGGTAAGGTACAATGTTCTAGCAAATGTTATGATTCTTGACGAATGTCGTCTCGCGAATGTTTCACGCTTTGTATATGCCAGTACAGTATATGTTTATAGCAAAGTTGGCGGTTTCTATAGAGCGAGCAAGCAGGCCTCTGAACTATATATTGAAAATTACTTAGAACAGTATAACTTAGATTATACTATATTAAGATATGGTTCTCTATACGGACCTCGCTCAGACGAAAAAAATGGTATCTACCGTTTTATAAAGCAAGCCCTCACCGAAGGTGAAATTCATTATTATGGCACGGAAAATGCCTTAAGAGAGTATATTCATGTTGAAGATGCTGCGCGCTTAAGCGTTGAAATATTAAAGCCTAAATATAAAAATCAACATATTGTGATTACAGGAACAGAAATGCTTAAAGTTTCACAATTATTTCAAATGCTAAGAGAGATAACCAACAAAGACTTTAATATCTTTTATGAAACGAGCAACGATCATCCCCACTATGAAATGGTACCATATTCATATATGCCCAAAGTCGGAATGAAACTAGTAAATCCATATCATGTTGATTTGGGTCAGGGCCTAATTCAGGTTGTAGAAACTGTAGATCATGAACATTCCAATAAATAAATTCAAACGCTATCTTAAAAATAATATCAATAAGTTCAGCTTTCATGAGAGACGTTGGTCTATAAGAGAAAGGTTGCGGCTTTTAAAATTTGATAATACTTGTCGCGATGAAGAATGTGTCATTCTGGGTAATGGGCCTTCATTGCATGGCTTTGACTTTAATAGGTTAAAGGGGAAAAAAGTATTTGCTTTAAATAAATTTTATTTGGCTTATGAAAATACAGATTTTCGGGCATCGTATCATGTAATTGTGAATCGTTTTGTTATAGAGCAATCAAAAGATTTTATTCTTAATCTAAATTATCCAGTGTTTTTATCTTATGATAATGCAGGAGGCTGGCTTCCTAAAAAAAAGAATATCTATTATATTCGCCGTGGCGGATTCTATTTGGATTTTCAGCCTCATCCATATTTTTATACCTGTGAAGGGTATACGGTTACATATGTTGCCCTCCAGCTAGCATACTGGATGGGCTTTAAAACTGTCTATTTATTGGGTGTGGATCATAATTTTATATATGAAGGTAAGCCAAATGAAGAAATGATAATGAATGGCGATGATATAAATCATTTTCACCCTGGTTACTTTAAAAATCAGAAGTGGCAAAATCCCGACCTTGAAGCATCAGAAGCCGCATATTCTTTGGCAAATTTCATTTATACCAGAGGAGGTCGCAGAATATATAATGCAACAGAAGGTACTAAATTAGATATTTTTCCCAAGATCGATATTGAAACATTTTTGTAATATAAATTGCCCTTATCTTAGAAATTGATGCAATCTTTGGAATAATTAAATTGAATTATATTGTCGTAATATATTGTTACTTAAACTACTAACGTGGATAGAATATCTTTCTAGACTCATTCGCATTGATTGATTTTTGTTTAACCGCTTTATAATACGCTGAATTTGTTAAACCTTCAGGTTTTTTTGGAAAGTTTATTTTATCATCCGTTAAAGCCTGTATATTTGTGTACCCTGCAGATTGAAGCATTGCAATAAAAAGTTTTCTGGTTGGGTGCCAGCCACTTAAGGCGTCAGTATGTTTCTCCCAAAAATTTGGTATATTGATAACACTAATATCTTTTCTGTTGTACATGAATAATCCATCTCCAGGATAAGTTTGTACTGACACTATAAGATCATTATGATCTAATCCTGACAAATAATCCAGAACATATTGTGGATCTCGAAAATGGTATATCAGACCTAAACAAAGAATTATATCATGTTTCCCAAGTAGATGAGCATTAAATAGGTGCTCATCAGAGAAAACTAAATTTAAATTCTCTTCTTGAGTTATTTTTTTGAGAATTTCTATAGAATGGGCTTTATTATTTTTATATGGATCAGGTTCTGCAGCGGTAACTATGGCCCCCATTCTTGCTAATTCTAAACTGAGGCCTCCTGTATTAGAACCCAAATCCAAAACTGTTCGACCTTTCCAGTAATTTGGATTACCCATGGTTACGGCATTGCATAATTTTTTACTATCCCACTCACCTTTTAATAGTATTTCACCATTCTTCCCATAAACAGTCTGGCAGGCCGGCAGGGTATTTTCTTTTTTTTGCACTATTTTTATCCTCCTTTTAGTCAGTTTTTCTTTATTTTCCTTCTCTGCAAGTGTTTTTTATAAACGAATTTCTCAGCCAAGGGCAGCGGGCAATATGTGTGAGAAGACGGCCAGAAAGTATTTGAGATATGGTTTATTGCCCAGTGAAATGAAAAAGCCGCGAACATACTGGAAAAGAGAAGATATATTTGCCAATGTCTGGCCCAAAGTAACAGAGCTTTTAGAAAGTAATCAGGGGCTTGAAGCAAAGACAATCTTTGAATATTTGCAAAGAGAAAACCCTGATCGGTTTCAAGATAGCTAGCTAAGAACTTTTCAAAGAAAAATGAAACAATGGAAAGCCGTTGATGGTCCGGAAAAAGAAGTTTTTTTTCCACAAGAATATAAACCGGGAATTCAGAGTCAGTTAGATTTTACGTGCATGAATTCCCGTATGATAACAATAAATCACGATAAGTTTGAACATATGCTGTACCATTTTGTACTACCTTATTCAAACTGGGAAACAGGTTCGATATGTTACCCTGAAAGCTTTGAGGCTTTAAGTGAGGGGTTGCAAAAATCTCTTTGGGAGCTTGGTTGAGCTCAGTTTGGCAGTTTCATTCGGTATTTTGAGGAGTTGTTAGACGGTATTTATTTTTTGCATTCATTTTATTATTGTTCCGATTGAGATTTATCGATAAAAACGACAATATTGTAAAAAATAGTTTTCCCAATGAATTTACGTTTTATAAAAAGATTAGAAAACATTTGATTTTTACTTTGGTAAAGATTTTGAATTTAACATTGGGAAGCATTGGCCGAAAAATTATTGCTTTAATATACAACTTTAAGTACAGTACAAAAATGAAATAGCTGTACAATCCTAAAACCAATCTTTAAGCGCGTTTTGTTATGTTTGTTATCTTGCCTGTTATACTAAAAGTTTTTTCCCTTTGCTAATAAATTCTATCAATAGATATTCCCTTAAAAAATCAGTGTTGTAAAGTTCTCCTGCCAAAAACAACAGGGCCAGGCTAAGATGAGTGGCCAGGCCGCATTTAAAATACCCATCTACTGAAGTTCATTATCCCTAAGTCAGGGAAAGATCACATTGAGAAATCCGTTAAAAAAATAAAAAACCAAGTTTTATCTAGTTTGGTCTAAAATATTTAATGACAATTTATAATTAATTCTTTATTATATGAGTTATATAAATAAATTGAATATATAATGGCTATTTCGACAGAAACAATCGCGTCTTATGAAATATTTAGAGAGATGCCAGGCAAGCAAGTCTCTGAAATATTGTCTTATTTTAAGAAAGTCAAGGTAAAAAAGGGGTCTAAGCTGTATGCTCCCAAAGACGCCGCGTCATATCTGTATGTTGTATTGACCGGCGAATTTAAAGTTGAAGTCAAAGAAGATGCTAAATTTAGAATTATCGGATACTCGAGAGCTTCTGATATAATAGGCGAAATGTCTATTTTATCAGACAAACCCAGAAGCGCCAGGGTAACCGCCGTCTTAGATTCAGAGGTATTGAGAATCACAAAAGAAAATATTAATATGCTTTTTGTAAGATATCCGAAGCTTGTAATTAACATAGGCCATATTCAAGCCGAAAGATTGCAGCAAAATCTTCACGCTACGGCAAAGCAGATATTTCAAAAGCATTTTATAGCGCATTTCTCGGCCTTTAACGAAATCGAGTCGCATTACATAGGCCTTAATTTGGCGGCTACAATCGCAGAAACAACCAAAAGCCCCGTTGCTTATCTGCATTTTTCGAGTTATTCGGTATCGCCTGTTAAAACCCTGCAATGCAAGGTAAAAATAGAGCAAACTATAAGCCAGCTTGAAAGATTTCAGAAAAAACAGTCCTTTTCTGTTAAAGAACTTTTGCACGAACATGATTCGGGAATTTGGTTTTTACCATGCATTAATCATCGTATGCCTATTGATTATTTGAAACTGGCCGATATCGCCCGTCTGCTGGGTTTTTTATCTAAAGAGTTTCCCGTTATTTTTATGGAGCTTGGCTCTGAAAATCTTGAGAATAAAAAAACGGTTGAAGTGTTAAAACAGGCTGATTTTGTTATTTCAGGCATATCTGCTTATGATCGTTCTATAAAATTATATTCAAAATATGTAAATTATTTTAATAAATATATAAAAGATTTTGACGCAAAACTTTCAGTATACCAAAACTCTATTTTAATTCAAGAGAAACTTGAAAAATTTAGAAAAAATATTTTTGCAAAGCGCATTTATTTTTCTCAAATAGAAAGAGAGCTGGGTCATTCCATTGATTTTAAGATTCACGGCAGATTGCAGAGTCTTAGTGAATATATTCCAACGTTTACATATTTAGAGCAGATTAATCAGGCGGTTTTTTCTTTGCAGTCAATGGCCAGATGGATAATCGACAGAAACATAGGTCTTGCTCTAGGCGGGGGCGGCGCCAGAGGAATGGCCGAAATAGGGGTCTTAAGAGTTTTAGAAAAAGAAAATATTCAATTTGATATGGTCGCCGGAACCAGTATGGGGTCGTTAATAGGAGCCTTGTATGCCATGCGTTATGACAGCTATCAAATAGAGAACGTCTTTTCTAAATTCATACCAAAAGATAAAGTTTTTACCGATTACAATCTTCCTTTTATTTCTTTTTTCAGGGGCAGAAAAATGAATCGTCTCTTAAGAAAAGCTTTCGGAAAACTTCGTTTTGAAGATTTATCCATTCCTTTTGTTTGCGTCACAGTTGATTTATTGACCGGCAAAGAAGTGAGAATCGATAAAGGTTTTTTATGGAGAGCGGTTCGCGCGAGTATGAGCCTGCCGGTTGTTTTTCCTCCTATGAAATACCGTCGGCATTATCTTGTCGACGGCGGCGTGCTAAATAACGTTCCCGGAGACATACTGCGCGAAAAACGAGTTCACCGCGTCTTGGGGGTAAATTGTACTCCTTTTGAAGACGATTCACTGAATCGTTATATTAAAGAAACAAGTCTTTTTAGTCTTCTTTTGCCTAATAAGAAGTTTCTCAAGAATGTGATTCGTTTTTTTATTAAGTTTTATTTAATGGTAAAAAGACCTCCCTTGCTGCAAATTGCCAACCGCGCCATGATGCTAGAGGGGGCCGAGCTTGTTCGATCAAAATCTCATCATTTTGATCTGATGTTGAGTCCCGATGTTAGAAGCTTTGCTTTATTTGATTTTCAGAAAAGAAAAGAGATTATAGAAAAAGGCGTAAAAGAAGCAGAGGATAATTTAGATCTTATTAAGCAGATATTTAAGCCAAAAGAGTCTTGAATTTACGCGATTGCTTTTTTAGTAGACTTAGTTTTCACTGCTTCTAGTAATTTTTTACCAAAAGCGACGTCAAGAGCGTGACCGCCTCTGCTCCCGAGAATATGTCCGATTATTGGTCTGCCTATAAGCGCCAAGTCGCCTATTAAATCTAAGATTTTATGATAAATCGGTTCGCCATCAAAACGCGAATCATTTAGCGTTCCGTCGCCGGTAAAAACCAGCGCATTTTCTGTCGAACCGCCCTTTGCCAATCCGTTTTTTTTCAGTAGCTCTACTTCTTTTAAGAAGCCGAAAGTTCTGGCCGAAGCGATTTTTTCTTTAAAAAATACTTCGTCATAATCAAGTTCAATTGATTTTTTTTTAAGCATAGGATGGGGATAGTCTATATGATATGATATTCTTAAATTGTTGTGCGGCCTTGCCACAATATAACGATTTCCGTCGGTAACCATCACGGGTTTATCAATAATGATAGGTTTTACTTCGGTAGAGTATTCGTGAAACTCAAGCCCTTCAAAGAAATCTATGTATGGTTTTGCAGAGCCGTCTAAAACAGGCATTTCAGAAGAACCCTGAATTTCAATCGCCATATCGGTAATTCCCAATACATAAATAGAATACATTAAATGTTCTACGGTTTGTATGTGGTATTTGTTATTTCCTAAGGTAACGGCCATTGACGTGTCAATAACATGCTCAAGATCAACCGGCAAAACGCTCGTTTCTAATTTTGATTTTTTTATAAAAAAAAGGCCTTCTCGTTCGTCAGCGGGATGAAAAATAAGCTTTATTGACTCGCCTGAATGAAGTCCAATGCCTTTTATAACTCCTGAACTTTTAATAGTTCGGCGGAATAAAATTCGGTGCTTGTTTATTTTTCTTGACTTAATAAACATTAAGGGTAATTTATAAAAGAAAATACAGGTTTTCAAGTAAATAACTTGATGCAAATAAAAAAGAAAGTAAAGGCGCTGTTTCTTAGAGTTTTATTTTAAGATGCTCCATAAAAAATCAAATGATATACTATTCTTATTGGTGCGTATTGATATAAAATATAAATTAAAACACAAAATATATAAAGTCTAATCTTGCGTCAGCATAGCCCATGATAAATAAGATAAGAAATATGGTAACAAAAAGTTGCCGTTTTAATGAAAGTCTGCTGAAGTGGTCGGCATAGAAAAGATTTCCCAATTTCTTATTAAAAAGAATAAAAATAATCAATGTTAAAAGCAAGCTTTCTATATGAGGGGCATTAAAAACATAGGGGGGGGCAAATAAGTTTTTAAAAAAAAGTGCTGCCGTATTCAAATCAGGCGCCCTAAAAAATATCCATAACAATGAAACAATGTTAAAGACAACTATGATGCGAATTCGCCTCATTAAAGGGCTGTTATTTCTAATCTTATGAGACTGTGTTACTCTTTCAATAGCTAACCAGATACCGTGTCCAAATCCCCAGAGAAGAAAGTTCCACCCTGCTCCATGCCATACTCCGGCGATAGTCATTGTTAGAATGAGGTTTAAATATTTTCGATTTTTATTCCCTCCTAGCGGTATATAAAGATAATCTCTAAACCATTCAGAAAGTGTAATATGCCATCTTCTCCAGAAATCTTGAGATGATTGAGCAGTATAGGGAAAATTAAAATTATGAGGAAGGCTAATGCCATACATTAGACCAATGCCCACTGCTACAGTGGAATATCCCCAGAAATCGCTTAAGATTTGAAATGAAAAGCTGTATAGTGTTAGCCATGCTCTTAGTGTTTCTATTTTGCCGGCGTTACTAAATCCATATTCGACAAATTGCGCCAATAAATCGGCTATGCATATTTTAATTGCAAGACCAGCCGTCATAAGGAAAAACCCTTTTTGAAATCTTGTTAAATTAAATACGGCGGTTTTTCTTAATTGAGGGAAAAGCTCATGCGAACGCACAATTGGTCCGGCAATTAACTGGGCGTAAAAACTTTTAAATACTGCAAAGCGCAGAAAAGATTTTTCTGCAGGAACTTCTTTTCTGTAAACGTCGATGAGATACCCCATTATTTGAAAAGTATAAAATGAAATGCCGATAGGAAGCCAGTAATCAGGTTTCGGAATTATGAGTTGAAATCCCATATTATTTATCAGAGACTCTATGTTTGCAATAATAAATATTGAGTATTTAAACCACCCCAGATTTAATAGATTCAAAAGAACGGCTAATGCAATTGTCCATTTTGCCTGTTTTTTTGATATAAGCAGGCTTAGAAGATAATTTATGCACATGGCCGCAAAAAGCAAAAATAGGCCAGGCCAGTAATACCATCCGTAAAAAATTACAGATGATAATAAGAGAACATAAAGCCTTACGGTTTGATTTTTTGTCGACCAGTACAGCGGCAGAAAAAGAAAATGAAGAAACAAAAAAGTAAGACTATTAAATAGCATCGAAATAATTCTTAGAGTATAGATTCTGCAATTTTAATAGCCAATATCTCTGAAAAATAATGCCTTCCCAGGTGGCTTAAGTGACTATCGTCAATAAAATATTTCTCTTCGAGGTCAAGACATCCAAAATTAAAAATATTGACCCCTGTCGCATTTGCTATATTTTTATATTTTTCAATTTCTGATTTGTTGCATTCCTCGTTTTGTTTTTTAATCGTCAAAGGAGGAATGACAAAGAAAAGTTTGATTCTATTCTTTTGCATAATTTTAGAGATATCTTGATACAATTTAGTTTCTTTAGACACTACAGCGTCGTTATTTGTGCGGGCTTTAATTATTTGCGGTGTCCAGCTTATTTTTATATTCTCAGTCATTTTTATCTTATCGCTCTTAAAGAAATCACTGACAGCGCCGCGCCTGAATAATTCAGAACCTTCAAAATAATTAGCGCCTAAAAGAGCGGCTGAGCGAATTAAAATATTTATTTTTAAGCTTTTTCTCCATTCAACTATGCTGAAATTTTCTTTCAAGCGTTCACTTAAAAAGTCTTCAACAGATTCAGTATCTTGATTTTTATTTTCAAAGCCATGATCTCCTTCAACAAACATTGGCGGTGAAATCTCCAAAATAAATATTTTTAGGTTTTTGTTTTCTACTACTCTTTTTACAAACCACTCTAGTCGGTAAATATCTGTTCCTGTAATTGCGGCATTAAAGCTTTCATATTGCTGAGTTGTCGTATTTTCGAGCCTTTTTGTAATTACTTTGGGGCTGATACCGTCTTTAAATCGAGACGATCCATAAAAAAGAATGGGCGTGGGCTTTCTTCTCATATACATTGCGCTTTTTAATTTTACCCTTTCTGTTAGATTTGAAAAAATATCAGGAAAGATACGAAAGAAGCCTTCAAGGCTCAGAAAAAAAAGAGCAAGGCCCAAAAAATAAAAAATAATTTTTTGTTTATCTCTTTTTCTCATAATTGTCGGCTTTTTTGTCAAAAGCTCATTTTTTTTTATGGTGTACACAATTTTAATCGCAGTTTGTATATTTGTCTATAAGTACAATTGGTGCAGGCAATTATTTTAATTCTCGTATTTTTTTGATAAATAACTTGATGCGGGGTTTTGCAAACCTTTTTTGACTTTATGTCTGAAGATGCTTCACATAATGAAATTCAGCTTACAGGCGATTTGTTGATACAATTTAATGAAATTATTCGCGGCTGCGAAGAGGTACTTCCTGTTGAGCAGCTTAAAGAAAAGCTATTAAAATCGAATAAAACGGGAAGGCCCCTGAGAATAAAAGCCGGTTTTGACCCGACGGCGCCAGATTTACATCTGGGTCATACAGTTCTTCTGCAGAAGCTTAAAACTTTTCAAGATTTCGGGCATGAGGTATTATTTTTAATAGGCGATTATACCGCGATGATTGGCGACCCCAGCGGAAAGTCAGAAACAAGAAAAGCTTTATCGGCCGACGAAGTCAAAAAAAACGCCGAGACTTATGAAAAGCAGGTTTATAAAGTATTAGACAAAAATAAAACTAATGTTGTTTTTAATTCGCAGTGGCTGGGTAAGATGTCGTTAAAAGACGTACTCGAACTTACGTCGCGTTATACTGTGGCGCGTCTTCTTGAAAGAAACGATTTTCAAAAGAGATATGAAGAAAAGCAGCCTATTTCTCTAGTCGAGTTTATGTATCCGTTATTGCAGGGCTATGATTCTGTGCATTTAAAAGCCGATGTTGAGCTCGGCGGTACAGATCAGAAATTTAATCTTTTAGTGGGCCGCGTTCTTCAGGAACATTATCATACAGAGGCGCAGATCATTATGACCCTGCCGCTTCTTGTGGGGCTAGACGGCGAAAATAAAATGAGCAAATCGTTGAACAATTATGTTGCCCTTCAGGAACCCGCCGTTGAAATTTACGGCAAGATCATGAGCATATCTGATGAATTAATGTGGAACTATTACCGGTTAATATCGGCGTTATCTATGTCTGAAATTGAAAATTATAAATCTCAGGCTGCCGAGGGTTCAATACATCCGAAAGAAGTAAAATCGAAATTAGCCGAAGAAATAGCGTCTAGATTTCAGGGCAAAGAAGAAACCGGTAGGGCCAAAAAAGAATGGGAAGCTATTCATTCTCCTAAAAACCGGGGTATTCCCGATGAAATTGATGAATGGAAGGCGAATACAGACGATTTAAGTGAAGGTAAATTAGGCATTTTAAACGCGTTAAGATTATCGGGGATGGTTTCGTCAAATTCTGACGCCCGACGAACCATAGAATCGGGCGGTTTACATTTGCTGGTCGACGGTAAAGAAGAAACGATTAAAGATACGAAACGCTATTTAGAAACCGGAGAATATACCTTCAGGGTAGGAAAAAGAAAATTCATAAGAATCATTGTTTCTTAATTTATTATAATTTGCCAAGCCTTATGGGGTATGTCTTTTTAGCATTTCTTGCGGAGTTGGTTTCATTCCCGTATTTTTATATTGAATATAGTCTTTTAAAATTTCAAGATGATCAAAACATAAGTTGTCGGGCAGGTCGTTTAGATTTATTATCTTCGCGTTTTTAGCGTCGTCTGCGGCCGATAATTCTCCTTCTGCTTTGGCGATAAACACGGCAGATATCGTATGCTTTCTTTTGTCGCGAAGAGGGTTTGAGTAAATATAAAGCAAATCAATAAGACTTACGTCAAGATTTGTTTCTTCTTTCGCCTCGCGAATAGCAGCGCGCTCAAGAGTTTCGCCTTCGTCGACAAAACCTCCGGGCAGGGCCCAGCCATAGGGAATAAATTTTCTTTCTATAAGAACAATGCCGTTTCGGTATTCGACAATCAAATCTACAGTAGGTAAGGGATTTTTATATTTTAAAGAGTTCAATGGCGCATTTCTTCAGCGTATCTTTTCAAGGTGAGTTGTACTCTCATCTCGTTTTTTCTGATATTTTCGGTAAATAATTTTTCGGTTTCAGGCTGCGCCGCGTATTTTGAGATAAGAGAATGATCAATATGCCATAAATCGGCCAAAGTTTTTGCAAACGAAGAAAAGCCTTTGCATAACTCGCTTTTAAGGTGTTCGTCAACTGATTGTCTGTTTCCCCTTTTCAAGTCGGTCACTATTCTTTTTTGTATTTGTTCCTGCATACGTTAGTATCAATATATATTTATGTCTCATTTTTTCAACAATTTTTTTGTTCATGATTTAATAATTCCCGAAACTCGCCATATTCCATTGTATGAAGATCCCGGGCCAAAATGGATAAATCGTATTTTGGAAACCAAATTTATCATGTTATTTAAAAAAAGTTGTCGTTTTTTTGTTGACTATTCCGTTTATATATTATATACCTATAATAGGTTGGTAAAGGTATGTATATTATGAGAAAAAAACATAAAAAATTAAATATAATTATTATAGCCTTTTTAACACTTGCTTTTACGACACAAGTAAGCGCCAAAGATTTTTTATCTGATCTCATGAAAGAAGGGGTGGCAACTTTTTTAGATACGGCTAAGTTGATTTATTATTCTTTTAACCCTGTCGATTACGTGAATAACAGCGATTCAAACAAAGATAACGAAGAAAATTCTAATAATCAAGAACCTAATGAAGACGATTTGAAAAAATTCCTCGAAGAAAAGGGAATTCCTTTACCTACCGACGAACAACCTATTACAAGAAAACAGACTGCGAAAACCATGATGATTCGATTTGATCTGCCCATTAGTCTTTTAACAAGAATTTTTGGCACTGAAAATATGTACTTTTCAGACGCAACCAAACTAGGGCTATTCTCAAGCGGCGTTTATGGCGACGAAAATATGACCACTAGAGAGTTGCTTAGTATCTTTTTAAGAGCCGAAAAAATTTCTACTGTTAAATAACCCAAAACAGTTTATATATGTTTTGAAACCAGACTAGAATAATGCTCTTTGCCTGCGGCCCCGACAGTTCTTTCAACAGCTTCGCCGTTTTTAAATAAAATTAGCGTCGGTATAGATGTTATACCAAACGATTGAGCCGTACCAGGGTTTTCGTCTACATTCATTTTTAAAATCTTGATTTTATCGCCCATCTCGTCTGATAATTCTTCTAAAACAGGGGCCACCATTCTACAAGGCGCGCACCAAGGCGCCCAAAAATCAATCATCACAAGCCCTTTCTCTATAACATCATCAAAATTAGCGTCGCTGACTTCTTGTAATCCCATTATAATTCTCCTTAAGTTTAGCTTATACTTAATATTATTCTATATTGTCAATAAGTATAATGCCAATAATCTATCAAAAAGCATTTTTTTGTACATTGCATACCTTTATAGGCGCAATTTGAAAAAATTTCTTTTCAAATTATTAATAAGTATATTAAGTTTTTTTGAAATAAGCAAAAAAATTTTGCGTTTTACAAAGTATTTTAGAACATTATAATATACTAAAGCGCTAAGGCGCAAATATTTTAGATTATGGGCCTATTAAATCTTTCTTGGGGTTGGTTACCAGGCTTGGTTCTTCTATAGTATCGTATTCATCGGCTGGTATTATTGTATATTCAAGTTCTACAGGGTCTGATTGCGTTTGTTTTTTTGTTTGACTTCTATTCTCTTTATCTGTTTTTTTATCTGTATTTTTTTCATTTGCGGGAAAATCTCCAATAGATTGAGTCTGTGTTTTAGATAACCTTTTTTCATCAAGCATCATTCTTCTTATTTCGTCTTCCCATTCTTTTGCCGCTTGCGCCTCTTGCGTTGAGGGAAACAGCTTTTGCGTTCTGTTAAAAAGCGAAGCGGCTTTTGTGAAATTTTTAAGTTGAAAATAGATTTCTCCCTGTTTTAACATCGCCGCTGCGTCTTTTTCATGATATTCGTTTTTTAAGACGGCTTCAAACCCCGCGCCTGCTTTTTCGAAATTCTTTCGCTTAAAGTGAATATCAGAGCTATAATATAGGCTTTCTTCATTTTCTCTTGTATTTGAAAAATGTTTATTTATAACAGACAAAAAATCAAGAGCGTGATCATATTTTCTTTCGATATATAGGTTTTTTCCCGTATTAAAAATATTTATACGAAATTGTTTTAATAGCTCTTTATCTTCGTTATCTATATCTGAATAAAATTCAAGATAATTATTATAAACAATATAGGCTTCTTTGTACTTCTCAGATTTTACAAGTATATCGGCAAGATTCAGCTGAGCCTCGCGAAATGAGCCGTTCTCTTTAATCGCGATCTTGAAATGTTTTTCTGCCTCATGCAATTCTCGTTTTTTTGCGTAATATTTTCCCAGTTCATTATATATTTCAGATCTCATTGCAGAATCTTTGCTCTTTCTGAGCAGATTCATAAATCCGCTGACCCCTTCGTCAGCATATGACTGCAAGATTTTAATTTTAGCGATTTTAAAGTTAATCTTTTCGCTCATTTCAGGGCTTATCTTATACTCTTTCAGTTTCATGTAATTTTTTAACGCAAGGCCGGTATTGCCCATCTTTTCATAAGCTTCGCCTAAATAGTAAATGGCCTCTTTTACTTCGGGAGTTTTTGAATAGTTTGAAACAACCGACGAGAATTTCTCAACGGCTTTTTCGCATGCTTCTTTTGAAGATTGTTCCAGATATATTTTCCCTTTAGTTATCATCGCTTTAGCGGTTTTCGAAGGATTTAAATATTCTCTGTTTATGGTAAAAAATCCCAGCGAAGTACCTATGACCAGAAAACCCGTCAGCATAAATAAGTTTTTCATTTTATATGCTCCAAAATGCGTTTATACCAAAATGTGGCCCTGTCTTTATAGGCTTCAACTACGAGAGGGTGAACCATGTATTCTAAAGCCTTTTCGTATTTTGAAAGCTGATAATGAGATAACCCAAGATAAAATAACGCTTTGGCCCTAATCTCGTGGCTATTTGATTTTTCAAATTTCGAAAGTCTGAAAATTGCGTCTTCATAATCTGCTTTTAAGTAGCTTTCTTGTATTGTCCGGTTTATTTCGTCGCTTGAAAATTCTTCAGCGGGTTTTGTTTTTTGCGGATATTCTTTTTTAGGTTTTTGCGGCTTTCTTCCCGAAATCTGCCTGTTTTCATTATATTCTTTTCCGCCTTCTAAAGAGGGTTCGATCTCTTCGCTAGATCTCGAAAAAGAGGCCGGTCCTATCAGGTTTTCGCCGAAAATAAAATCGTTAGGAACGAGGCCTTTCGGCGTCTCTACAAATAATGCGTAATAATAATTTCCTTTCTGCAAGGGCAAATCTTCAAAAATAGATTCATGAAGGGGAAGTCTGCCTACCATTGTGCCTTCTATAATATCTCTTAAAGCCATGGGCCTTCTGTCAAAACGGTATATTCTAATTTTAGTAGATCTTTGCGACGTTTGAAAATTCTTAGAAAGCCTCCACGCAATAAGAATCATATCTCTTCGCGGTATGGCTCTGATATTTGCAAATATGTTATTGCCCGAGGCAAAGTCTTCTTCTTTGGCCGGCGTATGCGCAGGCATAAGAGGGGGTTCATATGTGTCGTCTCTAGCGGGCTTAGTTATAGGCTGATAGCCGGGCTTTATTTGTTGACGCTTCGTGTCGCCCGGTATGATTATTGGTATTCCGGTAGCGTTATGGGCGGCAATAAATGTTTTGCTTTTTCTGCCCATATAATCTTGGCTCACCAGAGCGTAATAATAGGTTCCCGGCGAAAGGCCCTGATCTACATAAGATTGTACGCCCTGCGGTATTTGAGCGATAGGCGATATATGTTGAAGATCTCCTTCGCCTGAAATAGGGTTTGCCGCTCTATATAATAAGTATTGAATTCGATTTGCCGCCGAGGTTTCAGCGTCTTTCCATTTTATCGATATCGAATTTTCGCCGCTTTTTGTCGCGTAAATATATTTTGCCACAGACGTATCAATAACATTAAAAACGATACCTGTCTGCGTATATGACTGGTTAGCGATTAAATTTTTATCTTCAAGACCCTCCGTTGAACGAGCGGTAACCGCGTAGTAATAGGTTCCGTGTTCGGCAATATTTCTGTCTACAAAAAATTCCGTTCCGTCTGAAATTACTGCTAAGCGAACCGCGCTGTCTATTCTATCGCTGACTGTCAAGGGCCTGGTGTCTCTATAAACAATATATTGAACATTGGGTTCGCTTGTGCCTTTCCATGAAATTCTTACCGCTCCTGCTTCGACCATTTGCGCGTGAATTAAAGATACCTGCTGAGGGGCTCTCCTTTGATCAGAAATTTGTGTTTTTCCCGTTTCACCGCTAATTGTTACGGGATGCAATGTATAATTTTCATCGGCATATAAAAATACCTCTTTTTGCTTTACCTTTGTTTTACTGGCGACGGCATAGTAGTATTCGCCTCTCGGCAAATTCTTGTCTAGATAGAATGACTGACTGCCTTTTATTACGGAGACTAATTCTGACATAAGAAGTAAGTCAATAGTCGAAATCGGATTGCTTGATCTTGTCAAGATATATTCACCCTTATCTTCAGGAGGCAGCCATGATATTCGAACATGATGTTCCTTTACGTCTAAAACTTCGGCTTTTATGCTCCGAACTACCGAATATAAAGTATGATCCTGCCCCTGAACCTGCGAATCTAAATGCGTTTTATCGGGCGGTATAAATTGCGCGTTAATTGTTCCTGTATTTAATAAGAAAAGAATAATAACAAAAATATAATAAATTGAGTTTCTTTTAATAATGTTCATGATATTCGTATCCCGCTATTAAAATTTTCGGTAGAAAGCTGAAGATTTTATAGTAAAAATAAATACGCGATTTATTTATGTTGAAGAATATTATTTTTCAAAATCTTTATAAAGCATGCTTGGCTGTATACCCTTGTTATTTTGATACTTTCCGCTTTTGTACTCTTCAAAATCGCCCTCTACAGAGTGGTAAAATATCTGACAAATACCAATATCAGGATATATTTTTATTGGCTGAATCGCGAATATTTCAAGCGTCCAAAATCCTTTAAAGCCGATATCGCCAAAACCCGCCGTTACATGAACAAACATTCCCAAACGTCCTATACTGCTTCTTCCCTCTAGCATGGGTACCAAATTATGAGTTTCAGTATATTCTCGCGTTCTTCCTAAATAAAGCCTATTGGCTTCTAAGATAAGCCCTTCAGGCGGTATCGCTATGCTTTTTGTTTTATTCGACTTTTTCATGTCTAGCGGATATTCTTCATAGGTTAGAAGTTCGTTGTGCAAAGTTAAATTATAAGAATTCGGATTTAATTTATTAGGATCATACGGGTCAATAATGATATCTTTTCCTATTCTGTTTTTAATTTCTAGACCTGATAATATCATGATGTTAAATTTTTTATCAGAGAGTCGCTGTCAATTTGATATTATGATTGTTTTAATCGCATAAATCGTCAGATATCGTTTTTTTAGCCTGAACTTCTATTGAATTATGAGAGCTAAAATATTTTTTATTTGAGTGATTTGAATTTCCGTCTTTATTTGTCAAATGAGCGAATAGATGAATCAGTTCATGGGCCAAAGCAGATTTACCTATGCATTTTTTATGCGAAACTTTTATTTCAATTTTATTAGGGTCGTACAACCCTTCACACCATTTGCTATTGCCGTTTTCGCATTGAAATCCTTTGCAGGCTCTATCGGGATCGTTTGCGGTTGCGCAGCTTCCTTTAGGGCCTTGTTTTTCTTCTACTATATAAATTGTCATATTTTCAGAGTAAGGCTCAATCGAAGAAAGAATAGAACCCTGCGGAAAATCATCTGAAGCGAGAGACTCGGTTGTTTCTATAACCGTTCCTATTGTATAATCAATTTCTGCTTTTGTGTATGATGAATTTCCGTCAAAATATATATTAAAACCGTAATCAGAGGCCATGTCGGCATTTTCATCAATTTCGCTCATGCATCCGTTAAGCCCAATGAAATGACTGATGGTGAAAATTTTTATTATTGCAATTGATATTCTCATCTTACTTTTCATAATATTTTTTAAGACGCAAAAAGCCAAATATTTGAAACATGCGATTATTATTTTAATTATTTTTTTAAAAAAAGTTGCCGAATTGATACCATATCGATATATTTAGATGTATCGATATGAAATAAGGAGAATTTATGACAACAGCAACAAACGAAGACTACAAAGTCGCTGATATCAATTTGGCCGAATATGGCCGAAAAGAAATAGAAATCGCAGAAAAAGAAATGCCGGGCCTGATGGCGCTTAGAGAAAAATTAGGTAAAGAAAAACCGTTAAAAGGCGCGAAAATAACCGGTTCTTTGCATATGACAATTCAAACAGCCGTTTTAATTGAAACTTTAGCCGAACTTGGCGCCGAAGTAAGATGGGCCTCGTGCAATATATTTTCAACGCAAGATCATGCGGCTGCGGCAATCGCAAAAGCGGGTATACCCGTTTTCGCATGGAAGGGCGAGACTCTTGAAGAATACTGGTGGGCCACTGAACAAGCCTTAACATGGCCAGACGCCGACGGTCCCGATTTAATCGTCGACGACGGCGGAGACGCCACTCTTTTAGTTCACAGAGGAACCGCTGCCGAAAAAGATTCGTCAATTTTAGACGTTCCTACAAACAATAAAGAGCTACAAATTGTAAATAAAGTGTTGAAAAATTCGCTTCAGCAAAACCCCGAGAAATGGCAAAAAATGGCCAAAAAAATCAAAGGCGTTTCTGAAGAAACCACAACGGGAGTTCATAGACTTTATCAAATGAAAGAAGCAGGCGAGTTGCTTTTTCCCGCTATCAACGTGAACGATTCCGTTACAAAATCAAAATTCGACAATCTATACGGATGCCGAGAATCTTTAGCTGACGGTATTAAACGCGCCACAGACGTTATGGTCGCAGGAAAAACAGTTCTTATTTGCGGTTACGGCGATGTAGGCAAGGGCTCTGCGCAGTCTCTGCGAGGTTTTGGGGCCAGAGTGATGGTTACTGAAATTGATCCTATTTGCGCCCTTCAGGCGGCAATGGAAGGATATGAGGTAACCACAATTGAAGACGCCTTAAAAGAAGTCGATATCTATGTGACAACAACCGGCAACAAAGACATTATCACAATCGATCACATGGCCGGCATGAAAGATCAGGCTATTGTCTGCAATATTGGTCACTTTGATAATGAAATTCAGGTAGAAGCCTTAGATGACTATCCCGGAATCGAAAAAATAAACATTAAGCCGCAGGTAGACAAGTATGCGTTTCCTGAAGGGCATGAAATATTTCTTCTTGCCGAGGGCAGGCTGGTAAATTTAGGCTGCGCCACGGGGCATCCTTCTTTTGTCATGAGCAATTCATTTACAAACCAGACTCTGGCTCAAATTGATTTGTGGAAAAACGAGTATGAAATAGACGTTTTTCGCTTAACAAAAAAATTAGACGAAGAAGTCGCCAGACTTCATTTGGCCAAGTTAGGAGTCAAGCTTACCAAACTTACTCAAGAACAGGCAGATTATATCGGGGTTCCTGTAGAGGGTCCTTATAAGCCCGAACATTACCGATACTAGTTTTTAACGGGGCCGCCAAGCGGCCCTTTTTATTTTTTGCATTTATCGCAGGTTCCAAAAAAACAGAGCGAATGGTTTGTAATATGAAAATTGTATTTTTTTGAGATATCTTTTTTTATTTCGTCTATTTTTCCGCTGGAAAATTCAGAAACGCCCCCGCAATTATCGCAAATAAAATGTTCATGGTGCGGATGTCCTATAATGTGTTCAAAGAATTTTTGCCCTTTACCAAAGTCATGTTCGATTAAAAAGCCAAGTTCAAGAAGCATTTGCATAACGCGGTAAGCGGTGGCCGTTGAAAGTTTTGTTCCTTTTTTTCTGAAACTAAATAATAAATCGTCGACTGAAAAATGCTCATGAGTTTCAAGCGCCCATTTGGCTATATCAATTCTCTGGTTTGTTAAACGATACCCTGAAGATATCATTTTCTCTTTAAGCAATTGAAGCTCTCTAGATGCGCCCGCTTTGTCTTTTTGCATTAAAGCGAGACTTCATCTTTGGGAATCAATGTCAAGATAAATTATAAAGAATCGCAGTCAAAAAAAATGCGAAGCGTCGCTATTGCAAAATATTATGACAAAAATATTAATTTATCAAGATACAATTTCTTTTATTTCATTATGAATCAGTTTATTTGAGGCGATTATCTCTGGATAATAAATATCAAATTGGTCATTGTTAAACTTTGAAGCTATGCCCCCCGCTTCTAATAAAATACAGTATGCGGCAGCCGTATCCCATGGATTTAGACCTTCTTCATAATAAGCGTCTAGTCTTCCCGCCGCTACATAGCAGATATCGAGCGCCGCGGATCCTGTTCTTCTTACGTCATGAACGACAAATAAAACTCGGCTTAATCTATCTAATATAAATTTCATTTTCTCTCTTCTATCATAGGGAAAGCCCGTGCCTATCAATGAGTTAGAAGCCTTTTCAGTTTTGGTAACAGAGATTACTTTTTGATTTAAAAAAGCTCCGCCGCCTTTTGACGCTTCAAAGTACTCGTTAAAAAAAGGATTGTATACAACTCCCAGAAGGGGTATGTTTTCTTTATTGTACATGGCGATAGAAACCGCAAAAAAAGGAAAGTTATGCGCAAAGCTTGTAGTGCCGTCTAAGGGGTCTATTATCCATAGATATTCAGAAGAGCCTTGTTTTTCGTGTCCCTCTTCGGCTATAATCGTATCATCGGGAAAAAGTCTTTGAAGATTTTCAACTATATATTTTTCGCTTTCTTTATCTGCCGCCGTAACAAGATTAATATCGCCTTTGTGTTCCGTATTTTTATTTCGGTCAAGGTAGCTTAAAATAATGGAGCCCGCTTCTTTTGCTATGGGCATAATCGCTTTGAGAGTTTGATTTAAATTTCGCATGAGTTATATAAATTGTGTGACTTCACGAGTCAAATATTTATAAAGTCTATCAAAAATTTTATGAAAAATGTTCTTGAAAACATGCGGATGAACGCGCTGCCCGAGAAGTTCGCGCCCTTGTTTTTTATTCAAAGGAACAATGAAATCTTTGCGCTTCATCCCGTCGAATATGAAAATAAAAATACGCAAATAATTAAAAAATGGCCCGATGAATTAGAGTGGCGCTCAATATTTAAGTTTTTCATATTTGAAAAAAAATCTGATTTTGCCGCATACGTTTTAAGGTTAAAAGACGATACAAACTTAAATCTTTCGTCTGAAGAAATCGAAACTCTGTTAAAAGCTTTTAATCTGAAATTAAACGATCGTATTATTCAGGAATTTTATTTTATTGCCAAAGCTAATAATCTGTTAAAACGCTTATATGATGAAAACAATATTGCTTTAAAATATTTAGTGCCTTTAAGCGTATATGATGAGACATTGCTTTCAGAATTTATAGAATTATTACATAAAACAGGAATTAATAACAATACTCTAAGAGAATTTTTATTGCTATGGGCAGATTTAAACGAAGAAAACAAAAATATATCGATATCTCACATTAAAAAAATATTTGAAGAAACGCATAAAGATGGAGTTCATCTTCTTTCTGAAAAGATTAAAAATATTTTATTTCGTTTAAGATATCCTATGTTTACAGAAACCGTAGAAAAACTAAAAGATCTGATAAAACAGGCTAATTTACCCGAATATCTAACCTTAGACCATCACCCATATATTGAAAAAAGAGATATTATATTGTCTGTGAAATTAAAATCTTCTAAAGATTTTGATAGAATGAAAATCTATTTTAATGATTCTGATAAAGAAGAGAAATTAAAAAATATTATTGAATATTTAAAAGGTTTATGAAATATAAATAAAAATAGTTCAAATCAAAACTATTGCTTTCTAAATGATTTTGAACTTTCAGATAAAAAATTTCCTTTATTAAAAAACAAAGTTCAAAGAATTTAGAGAAAATCCGATAGTATTCAATATGCTTAAAAAAGGAATAATTGTTATTTTCTTTATTCTCTTTGCTCAGTCGTGCTCTTCAAAACCGGGCATTTTTGCCTTTTTTCCCGTTGATATGAGCGTACTTACGGCGGAACAAAAAATATGGTTTCAGCCGTCAGACTTTAGAAGGTTTAGAGATCCTATATATTTTGAAAAACACCATACTGTATGGTATGCTTATAAACCTGATAGCCCCAAACACGGGAAAACATACGCCATATCGTTATTGAAAAAAAGTTTAGGATATATTGAAGTTGATATAAGAAATCAAGCTTTAAAAAAATCTACCGATTATCTTGTAGACAGGTATGATAATTTAGAAACAGGATTTTACAAGTTAAAAATAGCCGTTGATAATAAAGTTATTGATTTCGTTAATTTTGAAATTGTCGAAAGCGCCGATAAACATGTTATTAATTATGAATTAAGCGTTGACGATTCTGAAAATACGGAAAATAACGAAGACTATGACGATATAAGGGCTCTTTCAGATTAAATTTTTTCTCTAAGAGAAAAAGAATTTATATATTTTTCTATGCCGGGCAGTTTTACTTCTTTTTCTCCCGAATCTATCATCTCTCGCGCCTGAGATCTTTCGGCTCTTCTGCAAATATCTTTAATGGCTCGAGGCGAATAGCCCTTTAATTTTTCGGCTAATTTCAGATTTTCATCTTTATTAAGATGTTTTGCGTATAATTTTAATATGTTGGCGATATCGTCAATATCGGGCAGAGGAAATTCGAGTATCGTGTCAAATCTTGATAACAGGGCCTGATCTAAGTCTTGCTTTCTGTTTGTTGCCCCTATCGTCAGATAATTTGTTTTGCTTTCAATTCCCTCAATTTTTCTAAGCAAAACAGAAAGCATTCGTCTTGTCGCTTCGAAAATTTTCTCGTTTCTTGAAGGGGCCAGCGAGTCAATTTCGTCTAAAAATAGTATTAAGCCGTCTATATTTGAATTTGCGGCAATATCAAAAATCAAAGCAAGTCTTTTGCTTGACTCGCCGTAATAAGCAGACATTATATTTTCTAATGGAATATAAACTAATGGCATTGAAGCTTCATAAGCTATAATTCGGGCTATAGTTGTTTTTCCCACGCCGGGGGGGCCGGTAAATAAAACAGCCTTTGGGCGGTTTGATTCAAAATGATTTCTTGTGGCTTTTGTAATAGAGTCGTATACATCGGGATGTTTCAGTGGCAATATGATGGTTTCTTTTACTTCATCTTTTACTTTTTGATAACCCGCAAAATCATTAAAACTAATTTGACTGTTTTCAGGTCGATAAACCGAACATCCCGCCTGTTCTAATCTTTGTAGGGGATCTAAATCTGCCTTGTGACTCGTGAATTTTTTTATTAGATTAATTATTAAAGAAAACTCTGACTGCGTTAAATTTCTTTTTTTGGTAACCTCTATTTGTTTTTCGCCGTATATGGCGCTTCCCCTGATTTTTAAATTATTTAAGATACCCTCTGCGTCAAATAAATTATCATTTAGGGCCTGAATTGAAAAGTAACCCTTTTCAAAAGTATGAATTCTCCAGTTTTCAATATGCTGTTTCGCTAAATTGATTATATTTATCATTACCTCGTCGGTTACTTCAAGTAATTTAATTTGAAGGTTAAATTCGTTTTTGCCAAAAGTATATGATACTAAAGATTCAAGCTCAGTAGTTTCTTTAATCAACGAGTCTAGCTCTTTTTTTACGCTAAAATAATTTATTTCATTGGTATTTACGGCTTCCATTTCATTGTCAGGCTTATGGTTTCTCATATATTGTCAATCTTTAAGCGTCCTTTAACCTTGCTATAGTCGGGCGTAATAGATACAGCCGTATTTCGACTAGTTTATCAATGACATTGATTTGTTTGTATCAGATATAGGCGCCATAAGATTGTTGATAAGCCCAAGATAAGCATAAAAATTCCCAAAATAATTCTTATACCGTCGGCGGGTATTTTTTTCATAAAATAATTACTTGCAAAACCAATCGCAAAAAGCGCGGGATACATTCCTAAGCTGAAGAAAAGCATTGTAAAGGCTCCGTATACGGCAGATTCAGCGGTAAGAGTTAAGCCATAAGCCCCGTATAATAAGCCGCATGGCATAAACGCGGCAGATAGACCCATCATAAAAGCTAATGCGTAAATATTTCTGTTCTTTTTCATAAATGAACTCAACTTAATAAAAAAGAAAGACATGTCCTCTGAAGCTTTTTTTCTTTTTCCTGAGAGCAGGTACGCCAAAGAAAACAATATGAGTATCGCGCCGCCTGAAAAAATGGCAAGATTATTAATAAAATATTTATCTACAGTTTCGCCGAGGCCGCCTAAAATAAAGCCGGCTGTCGTATAAACAAGGGTTCTCGACAAATTGTAGGCTAAATTAATTTTCCATTTAGGCGCGCTGCGGCTGTTCAGTATATGAACAAAGGGCCCGCACATACCCGCGCAATGCAGAGATCCTATAAATCCTAATAAAAAAGATTCAATATAGACAGCTTGAAAGATCACTTGTTTTTCTTTTTATTTTTTGTAATAGACGTATCTACATCGTCTTTTTCGTTAAAAAGCATTTTATATTTGGGCATTTCGGGATCTTCATAATCTCTATTTCGAACGCTCCACATAAAGAGAAACAAAAAACCTAACGCGATAACTATTGCGATAGGAACGGTGATATATAAGGCCGACATTATTCTACGAAAGTTTCTTTCTCTTTATGAAGAAAAAGAGCGCCTTCTTTTTCAAGGGTTTCTACTGTTTTCATAATTACTCTGCGATTTGATTCAATTTCAGAAAGCGGCATGGCTCCTAAGATTTTCATATCGTCTATTATATCTGACGACCGATTTACCGATACGCTGCTTAAAATGTATCTGATTAGTTCTTGACCGGCGCCCTTTAACGCTTTCGCCCAAATAGAATTTTCGGTTACCTGTTCAAAAATTTTACGAATTTCTTGCTGTTTCAACTTAACTAAATCTTCAAACATAAAAAGCCGCGCTTTAATGCGCTCGGCCATTTCAGGATTTTCGTTTTCGAGAGATTTTAGAATATTTTCTTCGCTTTTTGCGTCTAAAAAGCCCAGAATGGCTGAAAGCTTATCTTCGCCTCTTATCTCTTCTATCTCTTCTTTTTCTATTCTCTCAAGCTTAGAGCTTAGAGCTTTATAAACAGCTGAAAGCGTATCGGGATGCACTTTTTGAACTGCGGCAATTTTTTTCGCGATTTGCGCCCTGAAATTATTATCAAATAACTTCAGGACAACAGCCGCATACCTTGGGGTTAAATACGATAAAACCAGAGCAACTGTTTGGGGCATTTCTTGAGATAATACTTGAGCCAAAGTCTCTTCGGGATATTCTTCAAATTCATGAAAGCTTTTCGCCGTTTGGTTTTTATTGAGTTTTTCGAGATACCGTAATGCTTTCTCGGGACCTAGAGCCTTTTCAAGAAGCCGCTTGGCTTCTTCTTTGCCGCCGGTTACGATGCCTTCATTTTTTTTAAGTTCTCTTTGAAATTCTTCTAGAAGCTCTTCTTTTTCGTTTTGATCCAATTTTCTTATATGCATAATCTCCCGAAGAATCGCTTCCATTGATTCGGGATCTATATGCTTAATTATCTGGGCGGCGGTATCTTCGCCAAGGGCCATTAAAATTTTGGCGGCTTTTGCAATTTTCTCTTTTTTATTATTTTCTTTATTAGAAATTGTATTGCCCATTCTAGTTTCAGGCTTTGATAGCGTCTTCTTCTGTATCAAAAACGTTAAACATATCTATTAATTCGACGACTTCAAAAACTTTTCGTACGGCCTGGTTTAATCCGCATAGTCGAAGCTCACGTTCCTTTTGTTTTAATTGACGCATTATGGCGACTAAAACCCTGAGCCCGCTCGACGACATATATTCAACATTTTGCATATTCGCAATAATGTTAGCGTTCGGAGATTCTTCAATTATTTTCAGCAGACCTTTTTCTATTTCTGCGCTTAAATGAACGTCAAGTCGACCCTTTAGAGACACTATGACGTTTCCACCGACTTGTTTTAAATCAAGCATTTTTATACTCCTAATTTGGCATGTTGGTATGCCATTAATTTATTCATAATTAAAATATTTTCAATCATACCGCTATATTCAATTTGTAATTTTTACCAGGTTTATCATGTTTTTATTATCAATATTGCGATAACGTATTCTATCCATTAAATTTTTCATTAAAAATACGCCAAAACCTCCCTTTTTTTCGCCTCGAAGATTTAATCTAATGTCGGGAGGCGGAGCATTCAAAATATTATACGCTTTCCCGCTGTCAATCATAACAATTTTTAAAACATTGTTTCTTTTTATCAGTTTTATCTCGAATTTATTCTCTTCGGCATTTTCAGAGTTATAAGCATGCGTAACAATATTTGTAGAGGCTTCATCGCAGACAAGAACAATGTCTTTAATATGTTTTTCGCTTATTTTCCAAAGTACCAATTGTTTTTCAACATACTTTTTAACCTTTGGTATTTCGGCCGTTTTTGCTTTAAATATTTTTTTAGATATTTTAATCATTTTATTTTCAGTATTAATATCGTGAAATCGTCAAATTGCGGCTCGGGGTCGCAGAACTCTTTTACTTCTTTAAAAATTTTCTCAATTAAATCGGCCGCCGACAACGCATGGTCTTTTTTTATTAAATCTTGAAGTCTTTCTAGACCAAACTCTTCATTTTCGGGATTTATGGCTTCAACAACCCCGTCTGTATACAATATTAAAATATCGCCAGAGTTCAATTGGGTGTCGCCTTGTCCAAATTCGCCGTGCAAATCAGACGGTACAACCCCTAAGGGACTGCCTTTTGCATACAGCATTTCGCACTCTTTATCGGCCGCCCGATAAACTAATTGTTCATTATGACCGGCTGAAGCGAAGCGCAGTTTTTTTGTGGTTATATTATAAATGCTGTAAAACAATGTTACAAACATGCCCGCCTGACTGTCTTCGTGAATAAGATCGTTACATTCGTACAATAAAACCCCTGGTTCTTTGCTTTCTCTGCCGACGGTTCTGATAATTGAGTTTGTTACGGCCATGAAAAGAGCGGCGGGTAGACTTTTACCAGAAACATCGGCTACTGAAAAAGAATATTCTTCTTCATTAAATTTATAGTGGTCAAAAAAATCGCCTCCCATTGTTTTCGCGGGCTGCGATAATACCCCAATATCAAAAAAATCGCTTTTGGGAACCTTGTTTGGCAAAATAGATTTTTGAATTGACGAAGTGATTTCTAGCTCTTTTTCATACGCTTTTTTCTGCATCATCTCGTCTAATAGTCTGAAGTTCTGAATTCCTTTGGTGATTTGCCCGGCAATTGTAGATACCAGCCGATAATCGTCTTCTAGAAATATTTTATTATCTTCTTTTTGAGCAATGCATAAAACGCCGTAAACCGTTTCGCTTTGACCCAAAGGGTGTAAAATGCAGGCGTTTGAACTATATCTTTCGTCATTTCTATAGCTTTTATATTCGCTTTCAGAAAGATTATTTGTTTGTATTATTTTATTTTCTTTATAACAAATGCCGCTTAACGAATTATCAAGAGGAACAAGCATCGATTCGTCAGAGCTTATTTCAATACCATAATAAGATATGATCTCTAAGCAGCCTTCATCGTTATTATAAAGCAAGATAGATACTTTTTGGGCCTCAAGCTCTTCGGCAATGATTTTAACAACCGAATCATATAAATCTTTTTCATTTAGGGTTGAAATCATACTTTTGCTTATTTCATGCAAGCTTGAAAGTTCATGAACTTTTTTCTCTAATTCTTTGTTTATTTTTGTTAAAGAATCGATAAGTTCTCGATTATGAATGGCTAAAGCCGCTTGCTCTGAAAATGTATTAAAAAGCTCCAGATCTTTTTCAATAAACTCGTCTCGGCCTATCGAGTTTATCGCCTCAATGACGCCTATAATTTTTCTTTGTACCATCAAAGGCACAGCGATTAAATTTCTCGTTATAAAATTACTTTTTTGGTCGGCTTCTTTAAAAACCCTTTCGTCTTCTTGAGCGTTATTGACTATAAGAGGCTCTTGATCTTTTGCGACCAGACCCGCAATACCTACGCCTATGGGCACTCTTATTTCTTTTAAGGCTCTTTCTTTTTCTCCTGAAATAATATTAAAATAAAGCTCGTTAGTGTCTTGATCTATAAGCATCAAACTTGACGCTTCTGCTTTTAAAACCATTTTTGCTGATTCCATAATCGATTCTAAAAGGCTGTGCAGATCGAGCGTTGAGTTGATCATTTTCGATACTTTTATTATTTCTGATAATAAAATATTATTTTCTAAATTATTTTTATACAAATACAGATTTTCAATAATTGTTACCAGATTTGAAGTAAATTGTACGACTAAATCGGCTCCGTTTTCTGTTTTAATAGAGCTATAGATTAAGCGGGCAAAGGTTTTAGCGAAAGCCGAAGCGACGCTTACGTCTTCATCGTCAAAAAAATTAACGGGGATTTTTTCTTCTAAAACCATGGCGCCTAAGATGATTTTATCGTCTACCTCAAGCGGCGAGAAGATATAAGAGTTGTCGGCTTTTTCAATTTCGTTGCCTTCTTCGTCATAAACAACCTGATCTTTTTCTACTGAAAAAGTTTCTTTTGTGCTCATGCACTTTTTGGCCAAGATTCTTTCAGAAAATTTCAGGCTTTCTCCGCCGATACGAATAATTTTAAATTTCTTTTCTGGCCCTAAAAGCAAGAGTTTGCATGATCTGGTTTTTAATAATTGCGAAACCGATTGCAGCATAAATTTTGAAGCTTGTAAAAACTCGGGCAATATATCTACAAAATATCCCGAATAATCTTTTTTTACAAGCGGATGCAGACCTTTATCGGCCAGCGCATCAGCCTCTTTAAGCAAAACGCCTTGTTCCATATTTATATGATACACTATTGTAAAATGAAAGCGTATCGGCAATAAAAAAAGAATAGGGCGTCGGTTCAAAAAGAAGATATTACCAGACTTCAGAAAGCGCCTCATTTGTTTGAAAAATGGTTGGCTTCGTGTTAATTGTAAGAAAAGTGACTTTGCTTTTAAAGGGATTTTTTCATAGATGATAGACAGATATTCAACAAAAGAAATGCGGTATTTATGGTCGCTTGAGAATAAATTTTCTATTTGGCAAGATATTGAAATAGCCGCTTGCGAATACTGGCGCAATGCCGGCAGAATAAACGAAAGCGATTTTAATGACATTAAGAATAAAGCGGCGTTTTCAGTAGAAAGAGTTTTAGAAATTGAAAACGAAGTTCATCATGACGTAATCGCGTTTTTAACGAATCTGGCCGAAAATATCGGCGGCGCGTCAAGGTTTGTCCATTTTGGGCTTACATCTTCAGATGTTGTCGACACGGGTTTTACTGTTATCATACAAAAAACGGGCGAATTAATTTTAGGCGCATATGATAAATATCTTGAAGCGTTAAAGAAAAAAGCTATTGAACATAAAGATCTTCCCGCAGTCGGCAGAACTCACGGCGTTCATGCCGAACCGACCACTCTTGGCTTGAAACTATTGGGTTATTATGAAGAAGCAAAGCGCAACTATGACAGGTTAAAAACGGCTTTAGACGAAGCTTCTTTCGGCAAATTATCGGGCGCCGTAGGCACTTATTCGCAGCTTCCTATTGAGCTTGAAACATTTGTCATGCAAAAACTTGGCATAAAATCAGAGCCTGTAAGCACACAGGTTGTTCCCCGCGACAGGCATGCCCACCTTTTAAACGCAATTTCAATGTGCGCTCAGGGTATCGCCCGGTTAGCGCAAGAAATAAGATTGCTTCAGAAAACAGAAAGCAGAGAAGTCGAAGAGCCGTTTCAAAAAGGGCAAAAGGGGTCAAGCGCCATGCCTCATAAAAGAAACCCTATTTTATGCGAAAGAATGTGCGGATTGGCCCGCGTTTTATTAGGTTATGCCGTAACGGGGCAGCAGAATATTTCATTATGGCACGAACGAGATATCTCTCATTCTTCGGCCGAACGGGTTGTTTTTCCCGACGCTATGAGCCTTTTAGAATATATGCTTATAAAAATGACGTTTGTTGTTGAAAATCTGCATGTGTACCCTGAAACGGCTGAAAGAGTATTGTCTTTAACAAAAGGGCTATTATATTCTTCAAGGGCCTTGCTTGTTATAACAGAAACTCTTGGCATATCTAGAGAAGAAGCCTATTCGATTGTGCAGTCTGAAGCCATGAAAGTCTGGGCAGCTCACGACGGCCCCGGTTTAAAAGAAAGATTATCAGCGAGAGACGACTTAAAGAAAATTGAACCATCGGCATGGGAAGGGGTATTTGACCCTGTCTCTTTTTTAAAGAATGTTGATAGTATTTATAAAAGATGCGGTCTTCTTTAGATAAAGTTCGTATAAATCATACCATTGACTCTATAGAAGAAGTTGAATCTTATTTTACGTATATTCTAAACAAAGCTTCTTGTCTTTTGCCGAAATAACAACGGAACCGCCGTTTTTTAATTTGCCGAATAATATTTCATCAACAATGGGATTTTTTATTTCTTCTTGCATGATTCTTGTCATTGGCCGCGCGCCAAATTCAATTTCGTAGCCTTTTTCTGCGAGATAATTAACGGCTTTTGCGTCGATTTTTATTTTTATTTTTTTATCTTTCAGCTGATTAGAGACTTCTTTGATATTTTTTTTGACAATTTTTTTAATGGTATCCGGTTTTAAGTGCTGAAATAACACCACCGCGTCAAGACGGTTTCTAAATTCGGGCGAGAATGTTTTTTTAATCGCGTTTAAGGGATTTTTTTCGGCCGCGCCTTTTCTTTCAAATCCTATTACAGAAGAGCTCATTTCGCGAGAGCCTACATTTGACGTCATGATTATAATAATATTTCGAAAGTCGGCCGTTTTGCCTGTTGTATCTGTTACCGAGGCGTTATCCATAATTTGCAAAAGCGTGTTTAATATATCGGGATGCGCCTTTTCTATTTCGTCTAGAAGCAAAACCGCGTAAGGGTTTTTTCGTACAGCTTCTGTCAACATGGCCCCCTGATCAAAGCCGACATACCCTGGAGGCGACCCTAAAAATCTTGAGACGCTGTGCTTTTCCATATATTCGCTCATGTCAAATCTTATAAGTTCAATGCCAAGGTTTTCAGAAAGACGTTTTGAAAGTTCGGTTTTACCGACGCCGGTGGGCCCCGCAAAAAGAAAAGAACCTACGGGTTTATCGTGGTTGCCCATTCCGGCGCGATGTCTCTTGATTGCAGAGGCCAGTTTATGAACGGCTTCTTCTTGCCCGAATACGACATTTGAAAGCGCTTTCTCAAGGCTTTGCAGGTTATCAATTTCGTTTTGGCTTACAGCCTGAATGGGAATTCTGGCGATTCTCGAAATTAAAATTTCGATATCTTCAAGAGTTATTTCTTTTCTGTCGGGATGATAAATGCTTAAATTGGCGCCGGCTTCGTCTATTAAGTCGATGGCCTTATCGGGAAGATGGCGATCGCGTAAAAACTTATCTGATAATTTTGCCGCCGACGTAATCGCGTTTTTTTGGTATTTTATGCCGTGAAAACTTTCATATTTCGATTTTAATCCGTTGAGTATATCAATGGTTTCAGTTACCGTGGGTTCTAAAATATCAATTTTTTGAAATCTGCGCGAAAGGGCCCTGTCTTTTTCAAAATGCTGTCTGAATTCGTCGGTTGTTGTCGCCCCGATGCATCTTATTTTACCTTCTGTTAAAATGGGCTTTAAGAGATTCGACGCGTCCATACTTCCTCCGCTGACCGAACCCGCGCCTATTACTGTATGTATTTCGTCAATATAAATGATAACCTTTTCTTTTTGAGAAAGGGCCTGAAAAATGCCTTTAAGTCTTTCTTCAAAGTCGCCCCTGAATTTGGTTCCCGCTAAAAGGGCCCCCATATCAAGCGCATAGATTAAATAACCCTGAAGTTTTTTAGGAACCTCGTTGGTCGCTATTTTTTGAGCGAGACCTCTTGTGATGGCGGTTTTGCCTACGCCCGCGTCGCCTACATGCAGAGGATTATTTTTCTGGCGTCGGCATAGAATTTCAATGGTTCGTTTTAGTTCTTCATCGCGTCCTATGAGTTTGTCATATTTGCCGTTAGCGGCCTGCTGCGTCATTTCTGTCGCGAATTTTTCAAGAAGTTTATCGTATGATTTTGCTTTGCCGTCTTTTACAGTCTCTTCTTCGGGAAGAAGCTCCATTTCATCTTCGTCAAGAAGGTCGTCTTCATAATATTTTGAAACGCCATGAGAAACATAATTTAAAATATCAATTTTTGTAATGCCCTGCTTTTCTAAAATATATTTAGCGTGGCTGTCTTTTTCGTTAAAAAGAGCCACTAAAATATCGCCTATATCGAGCTCTTTTTTTTCGGCAGAATGCACATGTACAATCGCCTGCTGTAAAATGCGCTGAAAAGCGATTGTTTGTATGGGTATTTCCTGGTTTTTTTGCGACGATTCAAGGGTATCTAAGTATTGATTTAAGTCTTCTTGTATTTCTTCCATTATGGCGCCGGTATTTAAAAGAATTTCAGAGCCGATTTTATCAAAAGATATAGAATAAAGCAAATGTTCCAGCGTTAAAAAAGCGTGGTTTCTTAATTGAGCCTCTTGAAAAGCGTCGTTAAGAACTTTTTCGGTGTCTTTGCTAATCATGTTAGTTTTCCTTCTCGAGCGTACATTTTAGGGGATATCCCCTTTCTTTCGCTTTTACATGCGCCAAATCTATTTTGGTTTCTGCAATTTCTCTAGGATATATTCCGGCGACCCCATAACCTTTTCTGTGAATGTTTAACATTATTTGCATGGCTTCTTCTTTTCTCTTGCGAAATATATCAGTTAATAGCTCTACAACAAACTGCATGGTAGTATAATCGTCATTATGCATTATTACCTTATACAAAGAAGGTTTTTTAATGTTTGTTTTAACGCCGGTTTCAAATTGTTCTTTTCGAAATGCCATTTTGACCTATCAGCCAATGAATGTCATTTTTTAATGACTCCTTTTAATAATTTTTATTTTTGACTGTCTTTGTAAAGCGTATTTCATTTCTAAAAATAATTACATTTAGCTAAGCAAATATCTTTCGTTGCCTTATTTCTAGTTTAATATTTATTAACATATTATAATATAAAAAGAAAGTCAAAAAAATTTAATCTTCGGTATCAAGCCAAATTGTAACGGGCCCGTCGTTTATAAGGCTTACTTTCATATCGGCGGCAAAAACTCCCGTTTCAATCTTGAGATTACCGGCTTCTTTTTTCATGCGATTTATAAAATCTAAATAGAGTTGTTCTGCCTTCTCGGGCGGGGCCGCTTTTACAAAAGAGGGACGGTTTCCTTTTTTTGTGTCGGCGCAAAGCGTAAATTGAGAAACCAACAGAATATCACCTTTTAAGTCTAAGATCGATAAATTCATTTTTTTATTTTCATCTTCAAATATTCTTAAATTCAATATCTTTTTTATCAGATAGTCTGACTGTTTTTCGCCGTCTTCATGGGCGATTCCCAGAAAAATAAGCAAACCGTTATTTATTTTTGCGGCAGTTTTTTCACAGATTCTTACTTCGGCGTTGATGACTCTTTGAATTAGGGCAATCATTGATTTGAAATTGCTTTTAGCTTTGCTCGCTTAGAGCGCATCGGCTTTCTCGATTATTTTTGCGGTTATCGCCTCGAAACTTTTCATGTTTTTATTTATAGTCTTTACGTTAAAAGTTTCTGCCGCAGATTTTAATTCTTCTGACCAGTTTGCAAGCGGCGTATAGCCGCCTGTCTGAGAAACCATTTCATTGATTTCAGAGGCAAATTCTTTGATTGCCGAAAAGTCAAGCCCTACTGAAAGTTCTTTCCATTTTTCAATAAATTTAGAATCAAGTATGTCGCGCAGTCGGGCATATTCTTGTTTTGAAAAACTTAAAGTTTCATCAGAGTCTTCAGTTTCAATTTTGTCTTTAGGTTTTTCAATCGTTTTATATTTTAGAAACTTTATAAACTCTTGCTCAATTTCTGTTTTAGAAAACGGTTTTCTAAGAAATCCGTTTACAATTTTTTTCATTTCTTTTTCTGTTTGTTCCATGCCCGAAGCCGTGGCCACAAGAATGGGAATATTCTTTAGCTCTTCGTTATTTTTAATAATTTTTATCGCTTCGTCTCCGGTCATGACGGGCATTTTGAGATCCATAACGATTAGATCGGGTTTATGAACTTTTGCCGCTTCGACGCCCGCTTTGCCGTCTTCGGCTTCAAGAAAAGTAAACGGTTGGTCATTCATATAGCCTTTTATCACGTCGCGGTTATGCAGAATGTCGTCAACTATCAAGATAAGCGCCGGTTCAAACTGAATGAGATTTCCATCTTCAATAAAATTATTTGTAGATATGATAATGTCTCCAGGTTTGATATCTTTTAAGTTTATAATAAAACTACTGCCTTCGCCCGGCCTGCTTTCTGCCGTTATAGATCCGCCCATCATATTTATCAGTTTTTTCGTTATCGCCAAACCAAGACCGGTGCCGCCGAATTTCGCGCTCTGTCCGCTTTGCTGTGAAAACGAATCAAAAATAGTTTCAAGTTCGTCTTCTTTTATGCCTATGCCGGTATCTGTAACCGTAATTTGAATATCATAATACCCCGTTTCATCATCTTTTTTTATCAGCTGCGAAGATAGTTCAAGAGATCCATTTTCGGTAAACTTTACGGCGTTGCCTATCAAATTTAATAGTATCTGCCGAAGACGAATCTCGTCGAGTAGCAGCGATTCGGGCAGGTCAGAGTCGGGTTTTATATCAAAGACGAGACCTTTTTCTGTAATTTTCTGCATAAAGATTTGCTTCATATCATAGAATATAGAGTTTAGGTTTACGCTGGTATATTCAAGCTCTATTTTGCCGGCTTCAACTTTTGAAAGATCGAGTATGTCATTGATTAGCCGCAAAAGAGTTTTGCCGCTCGTTGAGATAGAATTCAAGAAGTTTTTATCGGCTTCGTCGTGAAGGCGGTTATTTAAAATTTCGGTAAAACCCAAAATGGCGTTTAATGGAGTTCTAATTTCATGGCTCATGTTGGCAAGAAACTCGCTCTTCATGCGATTAGCCGATTCGGCGGCCGTTTTGGCGCGCAGGTATCTTTGGGTTCTTACATCGACAATCTTTTCAAGATTTTTATTAAGCTCAAGAAGCTCTGTTTCTCTGTTTTTTACCGTTTTGATAAGATTGTTGAATTCATCGGCAAGCAGACCTATTTCATCGTCGCTTTCTTTTTCGATTTTGACGCTGTAGTCTTTTTCGTTTGAAAGATTACGCACAAAACCGACCAGATGCTCTAAGGGCGTCATCAGCATCTTTAAGAAGCCCTTTGAAATAAGTACAGAGACAATCATTGCTCCTATCAGTATGAAGATACCGATAACGCCATAAACGGGAATTAAAGAACGCATTTCTGAATCGTCAACAGTCAGATAAAGGGTTCCATTATTTTGGTTATCGCTTATGATATCTATTTTTCTGATATAGTTATCGCCCAGAACTTTTGCCTTAGAGCCTATATCTCGACAAAAACCTGAATCTTTTTCTTTTTTAGAGTATCCCGTAAAAATGCTGCCGTTTACAGAAAAAATACAGCCAGAGGCGATGTTATGGTTATGCATTACGGCATTTTTTAATATTTCAAGACCTGTTTCGTTATCTTGAAAAATAAGAGCCGTCGAAATATTTTGAGAAACAGTTTTTAAGGCGGCGTCAAGTTCATAATTCATTTCTTTTTTTAAGATATAAAGATAAAGAAAAAAATAGCTGATACCTGTTATTAAAAGAATAAAAACAGACGTTAGCATAAGCATAAGGGTAAGTTTTTTTCCTATTTTCATTTTTTGGTATTTTTTAAAAAATGAATCGCTTGTTGTCATTTAATATACCTCAAGAGCCAGGTTTAAAAGCTTGGCGCTTACTGAAAGGCCGTGGTTATCTATGCTTGTTTTATTTATACTAAAGCGTATTTTATTATTAGTTACGCGCATATTAATTGACGCGCCTTCTCTGCCCAGCCCCTTTTTTTCTGTGATTAATAAAACAGGGCTATTTGAAAAATTCTGAAATATTTTAGAAAAATAATTTGAATTTTCTTCGGGTATTACAATAACATGAGAAGAAGCGGCTTCTTCTAAAGAATTGACAATTTTTATTTGAACGGGCATGCTTTTTAGTTTTTGTTGCGCGGCTATTTCTCTAAGACGGCCGGTAAATTTATCGCTTTTATAAACGCTGATTGTAAAATAATCAGAAAGCGCCTCAGGTGGCCAGTTTATATATTTAATAAAATTAAAAATAAAATATGACTTCAAGCTTTCTTCTTCAGCCGTTTGTGAAGCGCCTTTGCCCGCAAACATAGATATTGATAAAAGAATTACAATAAAAAACGGTATGTAAGATTTCTTTTTCAAGGTTAAATTACCTTTCTAATTCTGATGCCATTTAAAATATTTTAAGTCATTTTGACAAGTATTGTTCATTGATAAATTTCTAGCGCCAGCCGTGAAAATTATAAACCTATTAGAGTCTATGGTTCTAAAAGCTGTGTCTTTCTGAAAAAAGAGATTTCTACAGTAAAAAAAAATATTTTATATTTTTTTGATAGAGAATAACAACATAACATGCATATCATAAATTATAAATCATTCTTACAAGCAGAGTTCTTTGTGGCTGCCGTATTCTCGGCAGCGAGTAATTTGTGGGGTGAAAATACTTTTCATTAAATAAATTCTTAACCATGAGCTGAAAATCTAAACCGTAAAAGTTCATATAAGAAAGCGATGTATCTACTACCGTATACGGCGCGATTGACGTGTTCTGCGAACCGGGAATAGTTTCATTTGTATGTCTGTTGCCCGAATATCTTGTTCTTGCCTCCCATATCAAAGAAGCAACAGGTATGAAACGCATGCCAAAACCGCCCGTATGTTTGGCGATTTCTTTTAAGGATTCCTGATTATTGTCTTTGGCGGCTGTATAAGTATAGTAGCCGAATAAAGATAAATTTGAAAATCGAATCGTTAAACCGGGTTCAATTCCTGTAACTTTAACATGACCGATATTTATATTCTGCAGATTTTGAACCTGTATTAAATTAAAATAGTAATTGCGGTAAACAGAGACATCGGTTTTTAACCAGTTTGTGAAATTATATCCGGCAATAAATTCTCCTGATTTCACCTCTTCAGGCTTAAGTTCGGGGTTTGCAATACCGCCAGAAGGACCGTCATAATCCCAGGGTTTTGGCGCACGATAACCTTCCATATAAAGGGCTTTTATAAAAAGACCCTTGCGGTGATATACAAGACCAGTACGGGGGGTAAAAACAAAGTTATAAGAAGAGCTGTAATCAACGCGCCCCCCTAGGGTTAATTCAAGTTTACCGGTTTTAAGGCTGTCAAGCAGGGCATATTGAAGCTGAAGATAAGCGCTGAACAGATTGTTTCTGAAATATGAATCGGGATTATCGGGTTTGGCTGCGGCCTCTTCAAATGAGGCGCTTGTTGTTGTTGAAAACCCGTCAGCAAGCTTTTCAAATTCATAATTTAAGCTTCCGATTAATTTAAGGTTTTTAAGCGCTGTAATAGAGAAGGTCTCTTCGAGGCCGATTAGATAGTTTGGGCGGTAATACCTTTTTTGGTAATTACCCGACAGGCTAATCTGGCCGACAGTATCATTTAATACTGTAGTGTCGGTAAAATAGAATTTTGCGGTATTTGACCAGTTCTCTTTTTCAATTACATGTGACAGATAAGCATTCATGAAACGAATATGCCAGTTTGTGCCGAACTCCTGGCTTTGAGAAGGAAGATACTTTGTTGTTCTTGAGGCATTTTTATCTTGATATAGAAAACCGAGCGAGAAGCCGCCAAGAGTGACAATGGCATCAGTCGAAACATTGGTCTCAAAATTTTCTACATCATCTGTCCATATATTGTCATTATTTGCTCCCGAAAGTCTTAGTTTTTCTGTATGCTTATACATGCCAGAAAGAGAAACTCCGAAATCAATTTCTTTATCATAATAGCCATGCCGAAAATCAGTTGCCTGTGTGTTGAAATTTCCATACAGAATGCCTACATGAGCGCTGTGAGTTTCTTTGTAGTCAGAGGGTTCATAGGTAATGATATTAACGATACCTGACAAGGCATTGGTGCCGTACATAGGAGAGGCGGGATTATAAAGTATTTCTACTCTTTTAATATTAGAAAGGTTGTACTGGCCGCCTCCATAAAAACCGCCCGAGTTGAGTTCGTTTATTTTCATGCCGTTGACGAGAATTAAGACCTTATTATTTTGAGAAACACCCCCCCCCCTGAAAAACGTGTAGCTATTAAAACCCTGTATATTGCGAAACTGAATTCCCGGTAGATCAGAGAGCAGGTCTTCGAAAGTGAGATAGCCTCTTTCTTTTATCTCTTTTGCGGTGTTGACCCGCACAGAGGCGGGCGTTTCTATGATTCTTTCGGCTTTTTTGGTAGATGAGACAACCTTGATATTCATTAAATCTTCAAGCGACATGTCTGAAAAGTCAGAGGCCTGCGCCCAAAGAAAAGAAGGAAGTATAATAAAGAAATAAAAAAAATAACGATGCATATAATATCTTTTTGAGACTTTTTTAGACGATTTAATATTATTAAGAAATTTTGGCTTCAAGACGTCAATACAATTATTTAAGTAAAAATGCAATTAGCTGCTTTCTTTTGTTATATTCATTAATCGAACTTTTTAAAATTAACATTCATAATCATTATTAATTGACAAGACATAATAAAAAGCAAATTTAGTAAAACATGACGCGACATATTCTGACCTTTTTCGGGTTTTTGTTTATTGCTTTATCTTTTAGCGCAAACAGACTTTACGCGCAAGAAAATTCAGAATCGGCTATTTTAGAAGAGCAGTACCAAAGTACAGAAAAAGACGAAAACAATATTTCTGACGAGAACAAAGAAAACAAAGAAGATAAAGATTTTGAAGACCTCACCCTTGAAGAACTGATGGAGGTTCAGGTCATTTCGGCTACGCGCTCAGAGCAGCCGCTTTATAAGGCCCCTTCAGTTGTTACCGTAATCACCAGAGAGCAAATCTTAAAACGCGGTTACCGCTCAATCGTTGATATATTAAAAGACGTTATGGGTATTGATATCATCGATAATGTGGGCAGAAATGAACTGGGAATTCGCGGCATTAACAATAAGTCTGATTACGGCAAGCGCGTTTTAATGCTGTTAAACGGCCACGACATGAGCTGGAAGCAGTTTTCAAGAACGCGAATTCATCAGGCCGTCGTCAATATTGAAGATATAAAAAGAATAGAAATTATCAAAGGCCCCGGCTCTGCCGTCTGGGGAGACAGCGCAATATTAGGCATTATCAATATTATAACAAGAAAACCCAATGAGATAGACGGTTTTGAGATATCAGCCGGCGCCGGAATCTCAGACGCCTCAAGTCATAACTATTATGAAAGTATTATATATGGCAAAGAATATGATATCGGCGAGGGGCTAAAGCTCTATTTTTCTGCGGCCGGTTATCGCGACAATACGACAAAAGATCGTAAACTAAAAGAGTACTCTCAAATTATGGGCGAAAGCATTTTTGCCGACGGACAAAAACAAAGCAACTATACTTTATACGGCAATATCTCTTACTGGAACTTGACTTTAACCGGATACAAAAGTAAATTTGACGTTTACTGGCCGCTCGCCTCATGGGGATTAACCGCCGACGATACAAGACTCGTTCTTGATAAATGGTTTACAAAATTGAGTTTCGATAGGGCTCTTACCGATAAGGTCAGGCTTGAAATTTCGGGTTCTTTCGACAGGTATGAGTTCGGTAATGGCAGCCAGTATGAAAGTAAACCCGGGTATGACGGTCAGCCGGCAATGGGATGGTTCATCAGAAGAATGCTTGCAAGCGATGATTTTATAGAATCAGAAGCCATTTTGCATTATAATATTCTTAAAAACTTAAAACTGACCGGCGGTTTTGAATATGAATATTTAGATACCTTACGGTGGCATTATCCCGAAAAAACCGACGGCACAACCGATCAGTACTGGGTTGATAATCCTCCCGAATTTAAAACCAGTAATCTGGCAGGCTTTGCTCAGGGGCAGTACCATCCGCATGAAATGTTAGGCATTACGGCGGGCTTCAGGTATGATTACCATTCTGTTTATAAAGGCGTTTTCAGCCCCAGACTGGGGATGGTTTTAAACCCTGTAAAATCCCTTACGGCCAAGGTCTTATACGGCGAGTCTTTTTACGGCCCGTCAATTCATGAGCTGTATTATGTAAAGAAAAACGGTTCATATGGCAACCCCGAATTAAAACCTGAAATTGTAAAGACCTATGAAGCGGCTCTTGAGTATCGCTATAATAAAATTTTCAAATCAGAAGTAACCTTGTTTCAAAATACTTTGACCGATATCATCGCCTATGAATTGACGCCTGAAGCTGAAATTGCCGGAGACTGGGGAAGTTATGCTCCCGCCGCCGGTTCTTCTTATAACCAGTATCAGAATATCGGCACGGCAAGAGTAAGAGGCGTTGAAACTCAACTTTCAGCCAACCCATTCAAAGCGTTGCAGCTATCTGTATATGTAACGTATCGCGATCCTGTTAATCTTGATACCAAAGAGCGGCTTGAAAATACGGCTAAAATCTCCGGCGGTGGCGTCGTCAATATCTTTTTATTTGATAAATTAAATATTAACTTTAACATGAGATATGTAGGCGACAGAATTTCAATCAGAGAAATTGACAGAAGTAATCCGCCGTATCCTTTGCTGCCGCAAGATTTTGACAGAAAAACAAAACCTTATTTTGCCGCCGATTTAACTTTTCGCGCAGCCAATCTTTTCATAAAGGGGTTTGAAATCACGGCGGGCGTCAACAATATCTTTGATAAAGAATATTATGACCCGGGCAGGGTAGAAGATTATCCCCAAATGGGCCGAAATTATAATTTAAATTTAAGATATGTTCAGAAATTATAATCTGCTTTAAGCTATATAAAGCAGATTATCTCAATTAAAAACAGGTTTAGCGTCATCAGAATCTGAAATTTTTTTAAATAATATCGCGGCATTTATAAAAATTATTTGTCTTTATGTCGCGATAAATGTATATTTTTTCTGTTGCAGTAAAATTAGAAATCAAAAACGGAGAAAACCAATGAGCCAGAAATTAGCCGAAAAGAAAACAATACACAATTCTGAATATGAAATTGAAAAATTTTTTCATTTATCTATGGATATGCTTTGCATCGCGGGTACCGACGGGTATTTTAAACTTTTAAACCCCGCATGGGAAAAAGTTCTCGGGTATACCATCGATGAGCTTTGTTCAAAACCTTATATTGAATTTATTCATCCCGAAGATATCGATTCGACGATTGAAGCGGCGGCCGATTTAGCGCAGGGAGATATCGTTGTATCTTTCATGAATCGGTATATCGCAAAAAACGGAGACCCTATTAATCTTTTATGGAGCGCCGTTTCAGAGCCTGAAAAGGGCATTGTTTATGCCGTGGCGCATGATATAACAAAGCTTAAAAACAATGAAAGGGAACTCATTGAATCAAGAGCCAATCTTGAAGAGAAAGTAAAAGAAAGAACGCATCAGCTTGAAAAAATGAATAAATCTTTAGAAGAAGAAAAGCATAAGGCAGAAAAAGCAAATAACGCGAAATCAGAATTTTTATCTCGAATGAGCCATGAACTTAGAACTCCCATGAACGCTATTTTAGGGTTTGCTCAGGTTTTACAAAGCAAAGAAGAATTCTTAAACAACTCTTCTGTTAAAAGCGCGCTTGATCAAATATTAAATGGAGGATGGCACCTGTTGTCTCTTATCGATGAAGTGCTTGATCTCAGTAAAATAGAGGCCGGCAAGGTAAATCTTTCGATGGAAGAAGTTTCGTCAAATGAAGTCATTAAAAGCTGTATTGATTTACTGCAAAATCAGGCAAATGAAAAAAATATTAAGCTGGTTTATGAAAGCGAAGAAGAATGCGGCCTGAAAGTAAAGGCCGATTATATGCGGTTTAAACAGGTTTTAATGAACCTTCTTTCAAACGCCATAAAGTATAACCGAAAGAACGGTAAAGTGATTATTTATTGCCTGCCGCAGGAAGACAACAGATTGAAGATTTTTATTCAAGATACGGGCTATGGTATTCCCAATGAAAAAGCGGGACTTTTATTTGAGCCGTTTGAAAGGCTTAACGCAGAATCAAGCAATATTCAGGGAACCGGCATAGGCCTGCATCTTAGCAGAAAACTGGCCCAAATGATGAACGGAGACATTGGCTTAGAAAGCAAGCGGCTTGTAGGCAGCAAATTCTGGCTTGAGCTTGAAATGGTAGAGGGGCAAAAAATTCCAGGAATAACAGAAAGCGAAAGAATCGCCGAAAAAAATATCGGGAACAAAATGATGGATAAGAATTTATTGTATATCGAAGATAACCCGTCAAACATTATGCTGATAGAGCAAATTTTAGAGAGAAGAAAAGAAGTAACTTTATGGACAGCTAGAACGGCAGAAATGGGTTTTGAAACGGCGCTTTCAATGATGCCTCAAATGATATTGCTTGATATTAACCTGCCCGGTATGGACGGCTTTGAGTTTCTTGAAAGAATTCGAAAAAGCCAGAGTCTAAAAAATATACCGGTCGCAATTTTAAGCGCAAACGCTATGGAAAGAGACATTAAAAAAGGAAGCAAATATAATGTCGCCGAATATCTCGTTAAACCGGTAAGAATTGATAAATTTCTCGCCCTTGTAGACCAGATTCTTTATAACAGATAAGTATAGCCAAGTTTAGTACTTATTTATGGTATCTAATAGCTTTTGAACATTTATAGGTTTTGTAAGATAGTCGTCAAATGAAGCTGCTTTAATTTTCTCAATCATATCGGGCGTGGCGTATGCGCTGACAGATATTACAGGTATGGCCGCGGTTTCAGAGCTGCCCTTTAATATGTCATTTACCTTAAAACCGTCGATGCCCGGCAAATTTAAGTCAAGAAGAATCAAGTCGGGCTTTTCTACGGCTGTTTTTGCCAGACCCTCTTCGCCAGATTCGGCGGTTATTAAATTATGCTCTTCTGTTTTTTCAAATAAATTTTCAAGAAGCTGTCTGTTGTGTCTGTTATCTTCGATATAGAGTATTTTCTTTTGTTTATTTATTTTGGCCCGAAAAACATGCTCTTGTTCATTGCCGTTTAATGTTTCTACTTCGGCCTGCAAAGGAATATCTATAAAAAAGGTAGAGCCTTCTTCATAAACCGAAGTAAAACCAATATGGCCCCCCATGGCCTCAATAATATTTTTTGTAATACTAAGACCTATTCCTGTGCCTTCAATATTTGACGATTTTGCGCCGCCTCTTTCAAAAGCGTTAAAAATATTATCTTGATCTTTCTCATGTATGCCTTTGCCCGTATCAATAACTTCAATTCGTATGCAGGGCATTTTCATGGCCCCCTTTTCAATCGTATGCTCGTAGTAATTTACCTGTACATTGCCGTTAGGTTTATTGTATTTTATCGCGTTTGAAAGAAGGTTTACAATGATTTGCCTGAAACGCACCCTGTCTACCATGAGGGTCCAGTCTTTATCGCCCTGAAGTTTAACGTCTATAGAATATTGCTCTGCGAGAGGCTGAATAAGGTTTACAGATTCGGCCAAAATTTCTGAAAAACAGGCCTTTTCGGCAAGAAATTCAATGCGTCCCGATTCAATTTTTGAATAATCAAGTATGTCGTTAATTAAGCCAAGAAGATGCTGGCCGCTTTCATAAATTATTTTTATATGCTTTTGCTGTATTTCGCTTATGCTATCCTTTTCCATAAGAAGCAACTGGGCGAAGCCCATAATGCCGTTTAGAGGCGTACGAAGTTCGTGACTCATATGTGATAAAAAATCGTTTTTAGCCATGTTTGCTTTTTCTGCGATATTTTTTGCTTTTATCAAATCTTCTTCCATTTTAATGCTTTCAGAGATATCATGTACGACAAGATGAAGGCATCCTGTTTGCGAAGAATCTTCTGAAACAAATGAATAATCGTCTACAGAGCGCATTTCAACGAGAGCGGTAAAATACTGATTAGGAAAGCGCCTGAAAGTCATCTTCATTTTCTGGTTTGTTTCGTTTTTTAAAAGAGATTTAAACTTCATTCGAAAGGCGGTATGTTCTTTTTCGTGCAAAAGGTGGGTAATATGTTTTTTTTCAACCGCTTTTATGCTTATATGAACCATATCGGCCATTTTCTGATTGCTTTGAATGACAATGCCGTTTGAATCAAGCGTAATATAACCGGCGGGCGACTGGTGGTACAGCTGATAAAAAATATCTCTGGTTTTTCGCAATTCAATATTTGTTTTTCGCAGTTCTGTTTCTGCGACATGAAGTTCTTCGTTTTGAAGTTCAAGCTCTATTTGATGAACATTCAACTCATGCAGCATTTTCTGAATTTCATCGGGATTAATCTCGCTTGTAGTGTCGCCTATTTGAACTATCATATCTTCGGCTTTTTTTCGCAGAGTCGCGTAATTACTGTTGTTGGCGCCCATGATTTTACCTTTATAAGCCGATATTCAGGGTATTTTCAAATACTTTTTTCAGAGATTGAGGCAGGCTGCCTTCGTTGCCCGATTTATTTATTACGGTAACTCTATCGGGCAGCGAGCCGTGATTTTTTATCTCTTCGCTGCCCATGCCTGAAAGCACGCATATGGGCGTCGCTTTCAGCAGCGGATCTTTTTCAATATTTTGAATCATTTGAAAACCGTCCATGCCGGGCATGATGAGATCGGTAATAATTAAAACGGGGTTATGTCTTGCGGCAAGCATGATGCCCTCGCAGCCGTTAGCGGCCGTGATTACCTCATATTTGTTTTTTAAAATCTGATGAATCATATTTTTTATGGCGTTTGCCTGATTCTTATCGTCGTCAACATGCAGAATTTTACCCGATGAAAGCTTCATTTTGCGTATTTCTTCTTGAAGAGACTTTTTCTCGGTTATTTCTTGTATCATGCCAATGATATATCGTTTTTGATTCTGTTCATCTTGGTATAATTCGCCTTTTCTGATGACCCATTTTACCTGCTTATCGGGGCAGACAATTCTATGCTCGAGGCTATAAGGTTTTTTAAATTCTATAGCCTTCTGCATGGCCTCTTCTACTTCGCTGACGTCTTCAGGGTGAATGAGTTTCGTAAAATCTTCATATTTTCCGTTGAACTCTTTTGGCGTTAACCCAAAAATACGGTACAAATTATCTTCTAACTGAACCGTGTTTTCGTCGATGTTCCATTCAAAAATGCCCATGCTTGAAAATTTATGGGCCAGCGAATTAAGCCGTTTGCTTCTTTCAAGAGCTATTTGAAAATTCTTCTGCGCGGTAATATCAATAAACAAAACAACCACGCCAGAATACACCTCAGAAGCGATTTGATAAGGCAAAAATCTGACAAGGTACCACTTTTCATGAATTGATCTGAATTCAAACTCGCTTAGTTTTTGAGAGTTTAAAACATCTTTCGCGATTTCGGCCAAATTTGCTTTCCCCAGATTATGAGAAATGTGACGAATCGGGCGGCCTATATCGGTATCAATGATATTTAAAAGCTCGCTCAGTTTTCTTGAAAAACGTCTGATTTCAAGGTCTTCGTCTAAAAACAGGGAGCCTATATGGGTGCTTGCCAGAAGGTTGTCAAGATCGTTGTTTACCTCGGTAAGCTCGGTTATTTTTGACTGGTATTCGGCGTTTACCGTATAAAGCTCTTCGTTGACCGACTGCAGCTCTTCGTTTGTAGACTGCAGCTCTTCGTTAGAGGCTAACAGTTCTTCGTTTGTGGCCTGAAGTTCTTCGTTAGAGGTTTCAAGCTCTTCTACGGTCGCCTGAAGGTTTTCTCTGGTAAATTGCAGTTCTTGCTCTAGATCAATAAGACGATCTTCGGTTTCTTTGCTAACGTCATAAGAAATATCTTCTGTGCCCGAAGAATCAGACGAGTGCATTTCTTTAATGTAAACCCCCACAAGAGGGTCTTGCCCCTTTTTTTGATTCAGGGGCTTTATTCGCATTTCTATATTATGAGGTTTGCCGTCAATGCTCAGGCGAATTTTTGAAAAAGTCAGCGGCTGATTGGTTTTAAGAACTTTTATAACGCCGGTTGAAAGAGGTATGGCAAGCTCTTGAGGCATCAGTTTAACGGCGTCTGTCGTCATGGTGCCCGGCTGCATTTTAAGAAAAGTTCCGGTATCGCCTATCGCGTGAACGACATCCATATTGCTGTTTAACGCCATCGCAAATAAAACAAAATCTGAGGCGAAAGACTGTATAAAACGGTCTAAAATTCGCTCTTCTTCATGCTGAAGTCTTACGGCGGCCTGGTTACCCGCAAGGCGCGAACGCGCGGTACGCGATTGATCAAACAGCGTTGTGGCGGCAACCAGCGGCATGCCTGATTGTTTTCGTTTGCCGACAGAACGGTAAAGGCGCCATTTTTGATTTAAGGTTTTATAGTAATCTTTCATTTCGCCGGTTGATTCGCTGCTTCCGAGAAACATAATGCCATTTTTTTGAAGCGAGAAATTAAACAGCTCAAGAGCCTTTTGCTGCAGAACCGGCTGAAGATAAATTAAAAGATTGCGGCAGCTGATAAGATCGATATTCGTAAAAGGAGGGTCTTTAATTATATTATGAGGGGCGAAAACCACCATTTCGCGAATTGCACGCGAAATTTGATAGCCCATGTCGGTTTTGTTAAAATATTTGGCCAGATACTTAGCGGGCACATCGGCGGCTATTCCCGCCGGGTATTTTCCCATGCTTGCCGTATCAAGGGCGTTTTTATCGATATCGGTTGAAAAGATTTTTATATCTCTGTGTATACCGGTTTTTTCTATTATATCAAGACACAAAATAGCGAGAGAGTAAGCCTCTTCGCCGGTAGAACATCCGGCAACCCATATTCGCATATCTTTGCTTTCTGAATTCATGATGAGTTCGCGCAGATATTTTTCGCGCAGCAGATCATAAGCTTCAGGGTCGCGAAAAAAACTCGTAACGCCTATTAAAAGCTCGCCGTAAAGAGTATCTATTTCGGTCTTATGAATTTCAAGATAGCGAATATAATCGTTAAGATCAAGCACATTGTTAATCATCATGCGCCGTTCAATGCGTCTTTTCACGGTCGCGGGCTTGTAAAAAGTAAAATCGACGCGGGTTCGTTCTCTTAAAAGAGCGTAAATTCTGGTAAGGCCGGTTTCGTTTGATATATTCGATTCATTGTGTTCCTGTTTTGACTTATAAGGATGGTTTATAAAGGATACCAGCTGCTGGGGCATATCAGAAGGCGACAAAATAAAATCGGCCAGGCCGGTGGCGATAACCGAACGGGGCATTCCGTCAAATTTCGCCGATTCTTCATTTTGAACCATGACCATACCGTCGTTTTCTTTAATGGCCTTAATGCCGCGGGTGCCGTCAGAGCCGGTTCCCGATAAAATAATGCCTATGGCCCTGCTGCCTTTGTCTTCGGCAAGAGATTTGAAAAAAAGATCAATAGGAAGATGCAGTTCGTCTCTTTTGCTTTGTTCAGATAAAATAAGCTTGCCGTGAAAGATTTTCAGGTTTTTTTTAGGCGGTATCAGATAGACGTTGTTTGCCAGAGCGGGCATACCGTCTTCAATTCTGTGAACCGGCATGGTGGTTCTGCGGGTCATAAGCTCGGGCATTAAGCTTTTATAATCGGGAGAAAGATGCTGTACGATGATGAAAGTGGCCCCTGAATTGTCAGACATTGACTTGAAAAAAGATTCAATGGCCTCAAGGCCCCCGGCCGAGGCTCCTATTCCCACATAATAAGAAGGTTTATTTTTTTCTTCTAATTTTTCGGCGGATGTTTTAGCTTTTGATTTTGATTTTGGTTCAGTTTTCTCGTCTTCTTGTTTCTTCTTAGGCATACCTGTTTGCTCCGCAGTTTCGTTTTATTTTTGAGATTTGCGCTTATTTTGATTGAAATATATTTTAATAATGTATTATATAAAAAAAGAGACATGCCGTCAAAAAAAAATTATTATATTAAAATCTAAAGCCGCTTGTACCAAAAAAACTTCTGGTTTTGCTCTTTTTTCTCTTTTGCGCTTTTGGCGCAATAGATTTCTTTTAGCGTATACGGATTTATTTTCGTATGGTACATTACCGTTGATAATGTCATGGGGGTGGGCGTAAAATCTTGCACCTGCCTCAGTTGAAAACCCATTTCTTTGGTTTGGGCCGCCGTATCGGCCATGTCTTCTAATGTACATGCCGGATGCGACGAAATAAAATAAGGAACAAGCTGCTGGTTTAATTTTTTCTTTTCGTTTATTTTATTAAAAATTTGCAGAAGTTTTTTAAATAAAGAGAAATCTGGTTTGCGCATAATTTTTAATACTTTTTTCGAGGTATGTTCGGGCGCGACCTTAAGTCTTCCCGAGACGCGGTTAGTAATCAGTTCTTCGGCATACTCGTCGCAGTGGTTTTTCTTAATCTCGCTTTCTTCTCTGCCTATAAATAAATCATACCTTACGCCGCTTGTAACAAAAGCTTTTTTAACTTTGGGTACGTTTGACGCCGTTTCATAAATTTCAATAAGAGGCCCGTGATCGGTCTTCAGGTTCTTGCAGATTGCGGGAAAAACACATGAGGCGCGCAGGCATATTTCGCACTTTGAAAAATCTTTGCCCGCCATTTTATACATATTTGCCGAGGGCCCGCCCAGGTCGCTTATGGTACCCGTAAAGCCGGGCATTTCGGTTATCAATTTAATTTCTTTCTCAATTGACTCTTTAGAGCGGCTCGATATAAATTTACCCTGATGGGCAGAAATTGTGCAAAAACTGCATCCGCCGAAGCAGCCTCGGTGAAGGTTTACCGAAAATTTAATCATTTCATAGGCCGGTATGGCGCCTTTTTTGTTATATTTCGGATGCGGCAGACGCGTGTAAGGCAGGTCAAAAGAAGAGTCTATTTCTTTTTCAGATTGCGCCGGCTTAAAAACATAGGGCGGATTTACGACAACCAAAAAACCATCCGCGCCTTGAACAATTCTTTTGGCGTAAACTTTATTTGATTCTGTTTCAATGATCTTAAAATTTTTAGCGAAAGCGATTTTATCTTTTAAACAGGTTTCATGAGAATTTAATTGTACGGTTTCCCAGTTTTTATTTTTAGGCAGGGTTTCGTTTTGTTTTATTAAAACCGCTGTCTGCGGCAGAGTGGTTAAAGACGAAACAGGAACGCCCTTTGAAACGAGTTTTAAGATTTCTTTGATTGGCTTCTCGCCCATGCCGTAGACAAGAATATCGGCGCCGCTTTCAAGAAGAACAGACGGCTTAAGCGAATTTGACCAGTAGTCAAAATGGGTCAGCCTTCGCAAAGAAGCCTCAATGCCGCCTATGATAACGGGAACGTCAGGGTAAAGTTTCTTTAATATCTTAGAGTAGACAATCGCCGCCCTGTCGGGACGAAATCCCGAGCGGCCGCCGGGAGTGTAAGCGTCGTCAGACCGAAGACGCTTTGCCGCCGTGTAGTGGTTAATCATTGAATCCATGCATCCGGCGGCGACGCAAAAGAAGAGCTTTGGTCTGCCGAGTTTTTTAAAATCGCGCAGGTCGTCTTTCCAGTTTGGCTGGGGTATGATTCCTATTCGAAAACCTTCTTTTTCAATGACCCTGCCTATAACGGCGTGACCAAACGAAGGATGATCAACATAGGCGTCTCCTGAAATTAAAATAACGTCAAATTCGTCCCAGCCTCTTAACCCTGCGTCTTTTATTGAAATGGGAAGCCATTTTGTAATTTCGGGCCTTTTGTCTTGATACATTGCGGATGTTTTGATTCATACGTCGCCATTGTAAACGCAGATATTCAAGCCCATTTGTTTGCGGTTTCGGGCGGTTTAGAGCGAAGTTTCAAAACGAAACATTAAGGCGCTTTAACGCCAAGGCCCGGCAGGGTAAAATAAAATGTCGCGCCTTCGCCAAGATTTGACTCTACCCATATTCTGCCGCCGTGCATTTCTACTATTTTTTTACACTGCGACAAGCCGATGCCCGTGCCTTGATATTTTTCTCTGTTATGAATTTTCTTAAACGCTTTAAATAATAAATTATAATCATCTTTTTTAATGCCTATACCGTTATCTTTTACCGAAAAAATATATTCGCCTTCTTTTTTATCGGCTTTTATTTGAATTTGCGGGCTTTCATCTTTGCGAAATTTTATAGCGTTTTCAATTAAATTTTGAAATAGTCGAAAAATATAGCTTCTGTTGCCCCTAATCACAGGAACAGAATCAAATTTAACGCTGGCGCCGTTTTCTTTAATTAGAATATGCAGGTTTTCGGCTACTTCGTTTAATAGCCGCGATATTTCAATATCTTCGGCTTCTTCAATATTGGCGCCGAGCCTGGCGTAATCGAGCATATCGTCTATAACCTTTTGCAGGCGAGTCGCGCCGTTTACGGCGAAATCTAAATATTGTTTTGTTTTTTCGTCTAAATCGTTTTGAAGTTTTTTTTGCGTAAGCTGTGAATAGCTGGTCACCATGCGAAGGGGCTCGCGTATATCATGAGAGGCCGCCATCGCAAAATCTTCTAATTCTTTATTGACTGTTTTGAGCTTTTCTTGAGCGTCAAGCAAAAGCATGGTTTCTTGACTTAATAAGTCGGTCAGTTTTCTTTGTTTTCGAGAGAAAAAAAAAAGGGAATGTATTAAAATCGCCGCAGGCAAAGAGACAATCATTGTGCCCACAAAGGTTCCAAAAGAAATTCGTATTGAATTTTCAATTGTCAGCGGATGTAAAAACTGTTGCTCATAATATCCGTTGTATATGAGCCAGCCAAAAACTGCGCATGAAATTAAATTTAGAATGCCTACAAAATACTTGCCGCTTTTATCGAATAAAATAGAGGCTGTTATTGAAAACATATATAAAGCGCCAATGCCGGTAACTATTTGTTTATGAATAAACATGGTAATAATAAAACCTAAAAGAAAGATGCCTGATAATATGGTTTTTCTTACTGAATACCTAATATATCGCCGGCCAATCAATAAAGAAAGAATTCCTATTTGACTAAGAATACGAAAAATAGCTCCCCCATAATTTTCAATCTGAATATTGTGAATAAGCGACGGAATTAAAACAATAGATAATATTGATATCCATGTAAATAAAATCCAAAAAAAGATAAGTTCTTGCCAATATAAGACAGAACCTTCCGGAGCCAGATATTCAGGAACCGCCCATTTTGACAAAAAGCTCTCTTTTTTTTCTTTTAACTCGGCCATGTCTTGCTTTTAGCAATTTCTTTGTATTGCGTTTATACTAAGTAAAGTATAAACATTATGTTTTATTCTATAATATAAATTATGAATTGGCAAGTATTTGTTAAAAGGTACTGTCGGCGCTGGCTCCTGATTTAAATTACAATAACGCGACGGAGGTATGGCCATGAATTTATACGAGGCCATACAGGAAGAAACAGATAAGCAGAAAAATTCAGCAATACAGACACTATTTATTTAGATTTTTCTTCACTATTACAGAAATGAAAAGCCAAACAAGCGTTCTGAAAATCATGGCGAAAATACTCTCTTTGGCCATGATATCAAAGTAAACCGCAGATATTAAAATAAGTACAATCAAATGAGCGCTGAAAATTACCGCTGATAACAAAAACGATTTTTCATTTTTAAACCATATAAATATGCCGCAAATAATCGAAACAATGCCGGCTGCCAGATTATAAATAACCAGACTTTTATGAAAAGTATAATCGGGAACAAACGCGCCGGTGAGAACCCGAAATCCTACATTGGCAGACATCAGCCCGATTATAAGCGCTAAGACTGAAGATATTTTTATAATATTTATTTTCATAGGCGATAAACTATATAAGCTTTACCCAGAGGCAAGAAAAATCATTTCATGGTTTTCGATTTGTGAAATGCAATAGTTTATATTGAATCTGAAATCTCCTGCCTGCCAATTAATAAAGTGAAAATATAATATTTACTCTACCTCTATAACTTTCATATCTTTAAGCATATATCTTTTATTTTCAAGGCTAATCGCATCTAAAGGTTCCGCCGGTCTTTTGCCGCAAAAGCCGCAGTCAGCATTTTCGCATTTCTTTTCTAACCACTTGTTGCAGTACGCGCAAAAGTTGGCGTCATAGTCTACATTATAAAATATTGATTTACCGCAGCATGAACATGATGACTCTAATGGAATTGCTGATATCTTTTTACCATTTACTGTAAGAATTTCATTTTCTTCATCTGTTTCAATTTTGATGTTCTCTTTCATGTTTCTATATTAGTAAATAAATGTAATAAAAAACGACACGAGTATGTCGCCTTCTTTTTCAGTAATAATATACATTTATTATTGTTGACACACTAAAGAATTTTTAGTATGCTAAATAAAGTTAAAAACAGTGCGAATTTGATTTATCAAACAGCTTGCCTGCACTATAAAATTAGGCTAAAGAGTTTATGAGAGAACATTTCTACAAATATAAATTCCCAAGGTCAATTTTAAAAGGCATCGCTGAAATCAAATTCCTTAAAAAAGGAAAGGTATGAGTGAATTTGCAAAGCAAATTCCGGGTTTCATCGCCTTTTTTGAAAAATTTCAAAGAGGCGATACGAGTCATCGAATTTCACCCTACGGGTACAAGCCGCTCGAGAAATTCGATGTCCCTTGAAAGCTTCGCGGATTACGCTCACTTTCAAAGGAGTCTACTATGTCAAAGGTTATACCACAGCTTTCTGCCAGAGAAATAAACAGATGTGAAGATTACGAAAGGCTTTTTCACGCCAAAAGATACATCGGCCAGAAGTCTTCGCTTTATAAAGATACGGGAAAACCGACAGAGCCGATTTTAGAGTTAATGAAGGCCGTGAATTATTCAAAATACAATAAATTTAAAGAACACCGAAGGCAGTGGGATAGCTGCGAGAAAAGTATTCCCCTGGCTTACTTAAGGGCCATTGATGCGGATATAGAAATTCTGAAATTTACAGTCAGCGTTGATCAAGAAGAATATGAAAATGCGGCGCAAATTATAACCTATCCCAAGCATTTTATGGTTCGGCTGATGGCGGCTTTTTACCAGAGTCTGAAAATACCCGATGGCATGTCAGAAAATGACGCTGTTGGGTACGTGAAAGAATTTTCGCGCGAGAAAAGATTGCGGTGCTGTATTGCCACGCCGCCGCTTAAGTCAATTTTTATTGAACCCGACGGAAAGGTAAATTACATTTACTACAGACCTGAAATAAAAATCAGTAAAAATGAGGTTAGCTTCAGCTATGACGGCAGAGACATCGGGACGGTTGCAATTAAATAGTTTTTTTTTCATCAGCAAACATGCTCTCAAACTGCACTTTCATCTGGCGGGCTTTGTCTTTAATCTCAGGCGGCGGATTGATAATTCGCATGGCGCCGTTTGAATCAAGAATCAGTTTTATGATCTCTTCTTCGCCGTTGACCGTTCTTTCAATAAATCTGTGTTGAGATGGGTCGGCAAGCTCTGAGATTTTTAATTTTATTGTATGCTCATTACCGCCAATCCAGCAGCCGACAGAATATTTATATAGTTCATCGGGTATTATTTTAAGCTGGCGGGGCTGCTGTGTACCACTGATTTTAAGCTTTGAAATTCCCTTAAGAAGATACTGGCGTATCTGCATTTTGTCTTTATGGTTAACTTCGCCAAGCAGAAGCAGCGAACCTTTGCGAAAAACAAGGTAGTGGCACAACATGGCCACATCGAAACCTTTATCTGCCACACTCTTTCTTTTCATCAAAAATTTTTTCGCGGTATCGGGATGCTGGGGCGCGTAATAGAAACCAAGGTTCTTTTTTTCTTTCAAGGCAATGGCAATATCTATGAAATATTTTGCCGCATCAAATATACTCTTCTTGTATACATTTGTTTGTATCTCAATAATTTCAGCCAGAGACGAGCGGTCAATATCGCCATAGATATGTTTTTTCAAAATCAGATCTTTCTCAAAATAGGACTTCAAAAGAGATGTAAAAGCGTCTAAAAATTGGGAATCTGTTTCAATTTGATATTCATAAGATGTTTTTTTTACAGTAAAACCATATTTTTTAAATTGTGCCATATCGCGGTTTATCTGGCGATCCATCGAAAGTGTTTTTAAGCCATATTTCTTCGCAAGATCAGTATCCAAATTAAAAAGTTTTTGCCTGATATTATCTGTAGAGAGAGCATCTTTTGTAATGAGTCCCATGATATGCAGCATTCTTTCGTACTTATTCATTCAGAAGCTTTATTTATCTTTTATTTTCACCGGTCAAGAAAAAAAGACATTGTATTGTCTTTCAGTAATTCTTCATATTATTATATTAAAACCATAAAATAAAGCATGATAAGCAGGAGGTTTTTTATGATAATACCCATTTCAAAAAATTGTGACTATACCATACCCGCGCCTATGCCCGATTTCAAGGCCATGGCCGCGACAGAAAATCCCACATTTTGGGAATATCTGCATTACACGATTCTTCCCACAGATATCAGAGTATTAAAGCAGATATATGATATTTTATGGGCCATGGCAGAAGACATGACGGTAAATGATTTCAGCCGCCCGGCTATGATAAAACGCCTTCAGGAAAACTACAAGGGCCGTCTTCCCGATGAAATTACTCTCGATGACAGCATTGAGAATTTTAACAACTATATGGAAACAAGAGGTATACTTGTTCCGTCAGAAAAAGAGTTCATCGCCGAATTTCAACAGTTTGCTCGCGAAGCGATGAAGAAATACCATCCGCATATGGCAAACCACGCGCCAGTTATCGGACATATCTGCTTTGACGTCTTTCATGATTATCTTGAAGTAAAAAGATTTTTCAGAACCAATTTTCTTGAAGATGACATCATAAAAAAAACTGAAAAATATTCTCTTGGCTATGGGTGTATTGATTATATCATTTCAAAAGGTCTGAATCTTTACAGAGATCATGGCATGATTTCTTACACCGGCTCTTAACGCCTTCTGCCTGCTGTCTTTTTTAGCGCAGGCGCTTTTACAAATAACTTAAAATAACACATGCTCTTTATGAGCAAAAACAAATTACCGGAGGTTTAAATGAAAATATTTTACGATGAGAAAATGTCAGCTAAAACAAACAGCTTTTCGCCAAGCAGCGAGAAACCGCGAAAGCTCGCAGAGAGGGCAAAACCCTTTCACAAATATTTTCAGTTTGAAAAAGTTATTCCCCTTGCGTGGGAAGATTTTCTGCTGAGTCATTCTGAAGAATATGTCTATGGCATAAAAAACCTTTCCCAAACAAACGGATTCTGGAACACCGACAAAGCCATCAGAGATACTCTGCCATACACATCGGGCAGTTTATTTTCCGCCGCTAAAGAAGCTCTTGCCTCAAAAATCGCGTGGGCCTTCTGCAGCGGTTTTCATCACGCGCACAAAGACAGCGGCGGAGGTTTTTGTACTTTTGACGGACTGACCGTGTCTGCAAAAAAGCTTCTCAATGAAAACAAGGTACAAAATGTTTTTATTCTAGACGGCGACGCGCATTTTGGCGATGGTACATCGGCAAACATTACCGGCGAATGGCGCGAGAAAATCAGCTACCGGCATACCGGCGGTTCTTTTTTCACAAAGAACAAACTTAAAAAATGGCTGCTGCAAAACAGACCTGGCATCATCTTTTTTCAGGACGGTATGGATTCATACCGCTTCGACCCCATAGGCGGAGGTCTAACCTATAAACAGCTTTATGAAAGATGTCATATCGTTTGCGAAACAGCCAGAGAGATGAACATACCTCTTGTCATCAATCTTGCCGGAGGATATTTAAGAGTGAAACAGGCAGATAAAATTGACGAATTAGAACCGGTCTTGCTGGGTCATATGAACAGTCTTTTTACCAGCGTTGGCGTATATGAAACCCCTGAGGCGTTTGAACTTGTGGATCTTTCTGAGAAGTTCTGGGAGAAAAGTAAAATACATAAGGCATGCTGATGCGGTATTACCCCGCCCTGTCTGCCCTTGGCAATTTTAGCATACACATTAAACTTTAACTTCAATATATCCGCCGCTGACAAAAAAGTTTATATAGGTACCCGTTACTTTTTTGCCAAGAGACGCTTCAAGCATTTGTTTATAGCAGGCAAGCTGGCCCGCATATTGAACAGATTTTTCGGGCCATTTGTCTTTAGGCCCCGGCGAGCTTTTATGATCGATGATAACAATACCTTCATTCGTATGCAAAATCATATCGACAATGCCGTTTATTAACTGCCCTTTATTTTTCATCATGAGGGGCCATTCTTTATTTATTTTTACGATATTGAATTGTTCTTTTAGTTTTTCATGAAACTCTTCTGACTGTTTTAAGACCTCTTCTAAATCAAGAGAATTTTCAAGACCCGCTGGTTTTAAAAGGGTTTTCAGTTTCTCATGTCTTAAACTTTTTTCTTCTTCGGCATTATCCCACGCTAAAAACGCGTGCAGGGCGGCGCCAAGTAAATCTATGTCGGGCTTGTTTTTTATCGTAAGATGTTTAGAATACAATATAATATCGCCGGCTTTGGCGCCTGATACTTCATGCTGCTGAGACGGTTGAACATAATAATTCTCAAACTCTTTAACGCCGCTTCTTTTTGAAAACCAGACACGAGTATTGCTTTCAATAGTTTCAGCAGGCTCTGCTTCAAAATCGCTTACATGCGAAATAAGAACTTCGCCATCTTCTGTTTGCAGACTTTTTATCGTTTCATCATTTAAGAACAGGTAACTTTCTTCATCTTGCTCATTGCATCTTTCTACCCATGATATATTATTTTTATAAACGGGCATTATACAATAATCGCGGGCTCTGGTCATACCTACGTATAAAAGCCGCTTGTCTTCTTTTAATGAATCTTCAACCATTTTGTCATACTGCCCATATTTTTCAACTTCGCTCTGAAGCCATTCGACTTTAAGATTTTTCGTACCCATAAACCATGGGAAAAACATGGGATATCTTTCTGAAAGAATATTTTTTAAATTGATATTCTTTCGTTCATCTAAGATAGAAAACTCCCAAAAGGGATTACGGGCCTCATTGCTTAGGCTCATTAAAAAAACGATGGGCCATTCTAAACCTTTTGATTTATGGTAGGTTAAAATATTTACGCAATTATCTGAATAGACGGTACCCTGCTCATCGCTGTCATTCGATATTGACTGAAGCCAAAGATAAAACGCGCTCAATGTCGCGGGACTGTTTGTTTGAAGACACATATCTTCGAACTCGGCCGCGTAACTGTTTAATTTATCAATATTGGTCTGTCTTTGTGACGAATTTGGCCACGAAGCCGCGATGGCCCTTAAATCTGTATTTTCAATGACAGCTCTCGCCATTTCTGTTACGGTATAATCGACAGAGCGTTTTCGAAGATTTTCGAGTATCTTTATTATTGAATAGTCATCAAGCCATGTTTCATTATATGAATCTTCGGGTTTATTGTTTATATATTGAAGACGCGACTTGAGCCATTCTAAATCTTTTTCTTTGCCTTCATGAAGAACATACAGTTCGGCGCGGGCCAGAGAATCATTGGCGTCAATGACAAATCTTAAAGCCGAAAGAAAAAACCTGCCTTCAGGAGTTTTCAAAAGTCCGCTGCGCGCTATGACAGAATCAACCCCGTATTGCGCAAGATACTCAGATACCTTTTGGCACTCATCATTTGACCGGCATAAAACAGCTATATCTGAGGGCTTTGCCAAGCGAAGCGATCCTTCGTCTTTAACGTCTACTTTTAATTTCTTGTTTATAATTTCTTTTATGTAAAGAGCCAGCTTGTTTATAAAAACGGCATTGCTTTTACCCTCTAAATGCAGTACGGTTACGGGTTCTGACATTTCTTTTTCGTTTTTTTCTGCGTTTTTTCTTCTTACTTTTAACTTTACTTTCTCTTCTGGATATTCTTCGGCAAAAGACGAGCTGAAATATCTGTTAAAAAACCTTATAAGCGAGGGCCTGCTTCGCCATGAATCTGAAAGAATTTTCTGGCCAGTTTTTTTATCGAATTGCTTTACTACGGCTGCCATTAGTCTGGGGTCTGCGTCTCTGAATCCGTAAATACTTTGTTTGGGATCGCCCACCCATATACTTTTTTTGGCCAAAGATGAAAGCTTCAAAAATATTTCAAGCTGAAGCGGGCTTGTATCTTGAAATTCATCTACAAGCAGCAAATCAAGGTTATCTGCGATATCGCGCTGAACTTCTTTATGGTCAAGAATCTTTAAGGCTAAAACTTCCTGATCGATAAAGTCTATTAACCCTCTTTTCATTTTATAATCATTATAGCCTTCAAGACATTCTGCCGCAGAGCTGTAAATTGTAGAAATATACTCTTCGATATCGTCATGAAGCTGTTGATAGGCGCGATAATTTGAAGCGGCCCGGTTAAACTCTTCTAACATAGGGTTATATTTTGCATTTAGTTTTGTACCGCCGGTTATCTGGTGTTTGCCCATTTTATGCAGTTCATTATATCCAAAGTAACCCGATTCAAGTATTTTCTTGAATTCCCGTAAATTATCAATTAACTCATGTATTTTTGGGTGTTCTTCATCATGACTTTCTTCAACTTGTTTTATTGTTTTATCAAGAATCTTTATAAGATTCTTGATAAATTCTTTTGAAGATATGCCGTTTGTGCCGCCCAGCATATTCAGCATGGTCTGTATTGAACGCTTTCTGCCTGTTTCAATATCTTCTTCTGGCATATTGTTATTGCGTATTATATCAACCAGAGAATTCACGTCGTCTTGCCAGTTGCTTTTCGATGAATAACCGTAATTAAAAGCAAAACGACGACATATCGCTTCGATTTTATTTACGTACTTTGCGAGAACGGCGCTTGACGCTTTCTTAAAAAATAATTTCTGCTCGGTTTCTGAAATTACTTCTAACTGGGGAGAGACGCCGGCATAAAAAGCGTAACGCCTTACAAGATAATCGCAAATAGAATTGACTGTACCAAATTTTGACTGCAAGATTTCAAATGCCAGCTGTGTCTTGCCTTCTTTATAAAGTTTTATTCTTGTTCGTTCGGTTAGCTCTTGAGCCGCGGCCACGGTAAAGGTGGTCGCGATTACAGCGTGCGGACGCACCTTGTCGACGGTTAACGCTTCGTAAAACCTTTCAACCAGCGTATAGGTTTTGCCGGTACCCGCGCTTGCCGAAAGAACTTCTATATTTAAATTATTCATTTATAAAAAAGCTTCTCCTGTTAAAATATCAAAATCATTAAACTTATCTGCCTCTTTAGGCATTGGCAATAAACCTTCAGGGTAAGAAAATTCTGAAGCGTTTAGTTTGCCAAGAGGTATCTCGATGATTCCTTTTTTCAGCTGTTCTAACCGGTACAGGTATGTTTTTTCAAACCTGGCCCAAACCTGTTCATTGCTTTCAGTATCTTCGTTTTGCAGGCATTTGACGTTCTTAAACCCTTCTTTCGCTGGCAATAGCTTGACTTTTGGTATTAAAAAATAGGCAAAATTTGGCCACTCTTTTTCTTTATACAAATAAGAATAAACCAGAAGCTGAAGAGCCGTATTCGCCTTGAGTTCGTTGGCAAAGCCCGACCATCCGCTGTATTTTAAATCTATAATGGCGCGCCTGTTCTCTTTTGAAGAAACGGCCATGTCAATATAACCCTGCAGTTTTGTGTCGTGAAAATCTTTTACAATGTATTTCTCAGTTTCGATGTTTTCAAAACCATTTTCAGAAAATAACTCTTTGAGTAGTTTTGCAGATCGAATTGTGTAATACAAAAGATTTTCACGCTCTGAAGCGGCAACAGGCAATAGCAAAGAAGACGCTTCTTTTTCAAAAAGCTTTTGAGCTTCTTCTTCGATGGCTTTTTTTATTTGAGCCTCGCCCGTGCCGTTTGCTTTTATTTTGCCTGTTAAAAATCTTTGTATCAGTTCATGAGATAAATTACCAAAAAGACGCGAGCCTTCTGAAATTGTAGAGATGTACGCGCTTCTAAGCCTCGCGCTGTTTTGAAGAATATAAATAAACGGATAAAATAACAAGTTTTTCAAGCTGCTGTAAGATTCTTTACGTTTACGACTTATGAGATAATCGCTTTCAATTTGCCACATCGGTTCAGCGGCCGGCAGATAACGGGGTTTGATCGTTTCTGTCTCTATGTTTAAAACCTTGCCGCCTTCTGATAATACCTGCTCTGCCTTAATCGTTACCTTGTCTAAATTTTCAACTTTACCCCGCATCATTTCATACAGAGGATGCGAAGATGTTTTTTCTGCCGACTTTTTCGCGGGTATAAATATGATAAGCCGTTTTGAACAAAAATTAACCGCCCTAACGGCCATAGAAGACATTTCTTCAGTATAGTTTTTTTGATCAACGAGCTCGATATTCAGGTTCTTAAACTCTTCAAGTTCAATTTCAAACCACTGGCGCTGAGGCGCTCTCCATTTGTCTTCGCCTGTAAAATCAAACCATACCAGAGAATCTGTTTCGGCAAGCAAAGAAGCCGTATTGGCCAAAACGGTTTCTTTACCGGCCTGCGCTTTTGTTTCATCATTTTTAATGCCTGATGATAAAATTATAGAAGCAAGCTTTTCTAATTTAAGTTTTGTGATTTTCTTTTCGCCGTATGAATCGACTGTTTTTTTTAGTTCGCGGCATTGTGAGGCTAATATTAAAAGCTGGCGGCTTTCGGCGTTATCTGGCTTTGCCTGCCCTAATTTTTGGGCCCATGAGGCGAGTTTTTCGCAGTATTCATTTAGAATATTTACAGGTATGCCTTTTTCTTCATTAAAACGCTGAAAAGTAATATAGTCTTCTACTGATTTCAGGCATGATGCATCGGCGCCCTCAAGCGCCTTTTGCCATTTTCTGCCGCCAATGCCCGGCTGTTCAGATATGGCCTCAATAAGCTTATACCTTATTTTAGATGAAACTGGCGACAGAGGCAAAGATAAAAAATCAAGCAATGAATATATATTTACGGGTTCCCATAATAATTGCAAGAATGAAGGCATAATTTGTAAAACAGGCCTTGCCGAAGAATGTTCTGTCAGACCCTGAGAAGGAAGGCCTCTTTGACGGCAAATTTCGTCTAACAGCAAAGAATTATTTTCATCAATCATCACCATGTTATCATTTTGATTTTCAGTCAGAAAATTTGACCAGATTTCAGCGGCAATCGCGTCAGATTGTGTTTCTATGATTAAAAAAGTCTTGTCGGCTTTATCAAGCGTAACTTTTTTATTCTCTGAAGACAACGCCGTTTTTACAAGTTCTAAATTGCCCGCTGACTTTACGGGTTTTGCGTTAAAAGTATTTACTTTTACGCCGCTTTCTTTAAGAGCCTCAATGAGTAGCCTGTAGGCCCTGGGCAATACAGTTTCTTTCTCTATCAGAACAAGTTCATCAAGTTCTAACTTTTGATTGGGTAGGCGATCTAATATCTGCCTGATTCTTTCAGACTCGCCTGAAGGCAGTATGGGGCCGCTTGATTCTATTTCGTATAAATCTTTCAGTCTTTTTATTTTCGTTTTTTTCAAATCAGACAAATTAAAAGAACCGCCTAAACAAAGCTCATCTCGCCATTTTAATAAAGTTTCTGCCACGCCAATCTGATCGCGCTCAAATGACGCATGATAAAATCTGTCTGAATTATCGGCCGTCGCCAGCTTTTTCTTATAAACGGTTACGCGAAGAGCATACGAAGACTGAAGGTCAACAATACCCAGCATGGTTTCTAGTATTTGAAAAAGACGGTTATATGAAACATACGTTTCACCGCATGACGCCTTTTGCCCCCCCGGTATTTCAGGATAAAAGCGGTTTGAATTATCTTTTGTTACCCATAAACGCATAAATTTAATCTTTTGCCCTTAAAAGCTCATTATAGCTATAATTCCATAATATATAATATCATTTCATTGTAAAGCGACATACCCCTGTCTTTTTATAAATTAAAGATGTCGTATTCTTAAAATATTCCATACCATCTGCCGGTATATTTTAAGGCCGCATTTACTTGCCAAATATCGCTTGATGGCGCGTCTCTGTTTTATTCTTAGACTAAGAAATCAGATAATAACTTAAAGACTGAAAAGTTTCAGATATTATTTTCATTGCATTGGCCGCGGCCAAAAAAATTTGAGAAATCTTTTAGCGCGTTTTTTAAGTACCAACTAAACAGTTATGAATCCATTTATAAACGATATAGAAGATCTTGCCGAGGGTCATCCGGTTCGGGTTTATTTTGAAGAAAGTCTTTTGATAAAAAATATTTTATATGAAATCGCAAGTACTGATTTATACTCAGATTTTGAGGGGTTTGTAAATCTTTTTAACCAGTTAAGCGGTGTTGAAAAAAGATTTGCCAGAAAAGAAAATCAGCTTTTTCCTTATCTTGAAAAACACGGATGGAACGGGCCAAGCCAGGGTATGTGGGCCTTTCATGATGAACTGAGATCCGAAATGAAATTGATTCGAAAATACGCAGACGAGAAAAACCTGAAAGAAATAGAACATAACTTAAATCATTTCATATCAGAAATGCAAAGACTGATGCACATTGAAGAGATTCGGTTGTTTCCCAACGCGATGAGTCTGTTAACCGAAGATGACTGGAAAGAGATGAGAGAAGGCGATGAAGAAATAGGGTGGATGTTAAATAATCCCCCAGCGCCGTATCCGCCAAAAGAAGAACGCACAGGCTACGGTCAGAATATCCCAAAAAAGGAATTCTCTTTTTCATTAGAAGATAAAATTCATTATGACGAGGGATACATGACCCCGCAGCAGGTAAATTTGCTTTTGAAATTTATGCCTGTTGATTTAACTTTTGTAGATGAAAATGACAAGGTGATATTTTATAACCGCGGCAATGAGAGGGTTTTCCCTCGAAGCGCAGGCATCATTGGCCGTGAAGTAAAATTTTGTCACCCTCCTAAAAGCGTCGATACCGTTTTGAAAATTCTCGAAGAATTCAAGAAAGGCACAAAAGACGCGGCAGAATTCTGGATAAAATATAAGCAAAGAGTTATTCACATCAGATATTTCGCGATAAGAGATGAAGACAAAAATTATAAAGGCGTCATAGAGATGTCGCAGGATATCACAGACATTCAAAAACTTGAAGGCGAACAAAGACTGTTAGACTGGGAATGACAGAATTAAACTTTTGTTGAGGACGATTGAAAAAACTTCTTCATGATCGACATCAAAATATTGATGCGCAATAATATCGCGAAAACCTTTTGCTCCTTTCCAGTCAATGTCAGGGTATTTACTAAATAAAGCCCCTGCGGTTATTTTATCTACTTTTTTTACTGTTTCACCAATCGCCATAAAAAGCATACAGATACTATCCAGCTTTTCTTCGCCTTCGCTTGATTTTTTGGCATGGATGTCAATAAGCCGACGATGCCTATGCCCCCATACAGTACATTCCCTCGACTCTTCGCATGGCCGTAACGGGACATGCGTGCACAGAGTCGCTCCATTAGCGCGTACATCCTTGTACGCGCGGCTCTATACAGCAAGTCTCAATTTTTCTTCTTCAATTGATTTGACTGACTTTTGAATAAGAGCCAACGCATTTTCTTCAAAAACAGGCTCGCCACATTGTTGGCATACCAAAGCAGGCAGCGCATTATAGTGAATCTGATAGTCTTTTCTTTCAACGGTAAAAGGCGCTGTTTTTTTTTCAAGTTTGCCTTTACAAAAAATACATTCCATTTTTTTTTCAGCCGATTGGCGAATTATTTGAATAAAATCGCTGCTCATTTTTTAAGCATAATAAATTTATCTTCTTATCATGTCATTTGTTTTTCTGGCTTTTGAGCAACCGGCAGGGGGTTATAACTTTTTATGAAAAAGTTAGCCAAAACAGAATGTTACTTTTCTTTGGCAGCAAAGAAAAGTAACCAAAAGAAACTGCCGCCGGTCGGCCATGCATCCTGCATGGATACCGGCGGGACTTGGCGCATGCATCCATGCATGCGCGGGCGCTGAAAAATTATTTTGTTAAAAAATTAAAAACGATACACTCCTGTCGTTTAAATTATTTCAAATTTGGTATAAAAAAACCATGAGACCGTTTTCGCGAGAGGTAAGATTTACCTATTTTGAAGAAGACGGCGCCCTCTTTTTTGCTGATAATTTTTTCTTTAATTCGATAAGTTCTGAAGTTCCTTTGGCCCAGTAAGTCTCTTCTTCTTTATGAGTTAATTTAGATATTGACTTTTGTACTGAAGCTGTCGCCGCATGCAGGGCATCATCGCTTGATTTTTCGGCATGGATGTCAATAATCCATTACAAGACAGGTTGTTCTTCAGTTATATGCGCGGGGCTTGAAAAAATTATTGTTTAAATGAAAAAAAAGCTAAGGCCGCTAAAAGCGGCCTTGCGCCCGCTGCCGAAGCAAACGGGGGGATATAAATACAATATCGTAAAAGTTATTCTTATAGTCAACATCTTATGATACGTTGAATTTCTCTTGAGGCCAGACACTGGCAGATAATTTCTTTATAAGATACCACCGCTATAGCGGTGGGCAAATTCTCTCACAGAGGAATCATTTTTCTTTTCAAAACATATCAATTCGGTCAAAATTTTTGCATATTGAACCTTCTAAAAGAGAATATTGAAAAAAACTTAGTTGAAATTGTTTGCCAACGGCTATAGCCGTGGGACTAAAATAAATACATACCCGTATCTGGATTCATGAAATTTTTTGCGGTTATTGGGATCATTTAGGGGGTTAAACTTTTTATGAAAAAAGTTATTCAAAAACAGTATGTTACTTTTCTTTGCACCCTACGGGCAGACCGCAGCAAAGAAAAGTAACCAAAAGCTTGTACCGGCTTGCCGGTGAAACTGCCGCCGGTCGGCCATGCATCCTGCATGGATACCGGCGGGACTTGGCGCATGCATCCATACATCCATGCATGCGCGGGATCCTAAAATAATATTTTTTTTAAAAAAACAAAATCGACACACCCCTGTCGCGCGGGGTTTATAAATTATAGTACTCTCTATTAAAGATACTGGATATTTTTGCATTAAAGCAGAAGCATTTGATAAGGAGGCTTTATGAAATATATTACAACAAACGGATACTGCCCTGAGTGCGAACTAAAGGGCAAAAAGACAGAGCTTTTTCTGAATTCCGGGGATATTTTTGAATGCCCGAAATCGCGTCTTCAGCTTGTAAAGTGCGCCGCGAATATGGCGGTCATTCTTCGCTGGAGGGGCAAAGGCGAGTTAAGAAAAACAGTCACAAAAGGCACAGATTATCTTAAAGGCCTTATTTTAACAAGAGCCAAAGATGAGCCGATGACGATAATATCAGAACGCACCGCGTTTCATGATAAAGAAGAGCTGGCAGAGTATATCTCTGAGATTATAGAATAAAGAGGCATATATGGAAAAAATAGACATAAATGAACTGTACCCCACTATTGAGAAACTTATGATTTTTAAAGATTCCGACGAGAATAATCCCGCCCATCTTATATCAAAAATTCCCAAAGATATGGTTCTGGCATTGCCATTTCTAATAAAGCTGACGAATCATTCTGATTTTGATGTAAGATATTTTGCCGGTACATATTTTGATGATTTGGCAGAAGCGATTAAAGAAGACGTTCAATATAAAAATAATAAATTTGATGAAGGTAAGCTGGCATTCATAAAATGTTTTTTACCCGAAATTATTGATTGTCTGATAACTGCAGAAGCAAAAGAAAAATATGCAAATCAAGAAAGCTATCTGAAACTAAGTGTTATAAATTTACTGAAACTTTTTCCTGATGAATCAATTAAATTATTATTAGAAAAAAGCATCGCGCCGCCTTTGCTAAAGATGTATTGCCTGTCGTTATGCAAAGAAATTATACCTGATTTGAAATCATATTTGAAATCGCACTGGAATGATATTTTTAATGATCTTTTATCAGAAGAGTAAAAACGACACGGGTGTGTCGTTTAAATTATTCCCATTTTGGTATAATAAAACCATGAAACCGTTTTCACAAGAAATAAAAGATTTCATTAAAAACGAAAACTGGGTATTTGCCAAGACATACGCCAAAACATGGCCGCATGAATATATCATTCGCGACAAGGTTCATGATAAAGATATTTTTCTAAAGATGGCAAAGCATATAAGAGAGTTTGGCCGCGTAGAAAGGTTCTATGAAATAAAGCTAACTTACTTTGAAGAAGACGGGCTTGTTTACTGGACAATGGTTCCACCGGTTGGCGACGCTGAGTGGTACCCGCCAGAAAAAGAAGAAGGTATAAACCGGTGCCCGAAAGAGTCAACGTATGAAGAGAGGCTGAAAAGGGGTGAGGTGTTGGGGTAGACGATTCTGTTCAACGCGCACGAAATGGTTAACAGCAAGAGACGAAATACCCTTGTCGTTTAAATTGAATAGATTTTAATACTATTAGAATTGACAAAATGGGTAAAGGGCTTAATTAGGTTTAGAAGAAAAGGGGAATTTTTTGCCAAAAATATTTGATAATATTGATCAGGTTTTAGTTGATGACCTCTTAAATAGTTTAAAGGTTTCTTATCGGGCTGACTATTGTGTCGGTTATTTTAATCTTCGGGGCTGGCAGCTTATTGGTTCTAATCTAGACGAATGGTCAGGGGGTGACGAGAATTGCCTGCGCTTGCTGATAGGCATGGTACAGCCAGAAAAAAATCTTCTTGAAAAGTCATTTTCATCTAATCAAACAGATATTGATAATCAAACGGCAATACGCCTGAAAAAACAAATTGTAGAAGATTTAAGAAATCAGCTGACATGGGGTACGCCTACAAACTCTGACGAAAAAAATCTCAGAAAACTTGCCGGGCAATTAAAAGAAAAAAAAGTCATCGTAAAGCTGTATCTTAGACATCCGCTTCATGCCAAGCTTTATATGCATCATCGAAAAGATAATCACACGCCTTTACTAAGCTATATAGGCAGCAGTAATTTAACGATGGCCGGCCTTAAAAAACAGGGCGAATTAAATGTTGATGTATTAGAACAAGATGCCGCAATGAAATTGTCTAAATGGTTTGAAAACAGATGGGATGACAGATATTGTATCGATATATCAGAAGAATTAATTGAAGTTCTAAATGAAAGCTGGGCATCAGAAAAAATTTTATCGCCTTATTATATTTATATTAAAATTGCCTATCATCTTTCTCACGAAGCGAGAACAGGTGTAAACGAATTTAAAATACCGGCTATTTTCAAAGGCGATTTACTTGAGTTTCAGGAAAAGGCGGTTCTTGTCGCCGCTCATCATTTAAATAAACGCGGCGGCGTATTAATTGGCGATGTCGTTGGTTTAGGAAAAACAATTACGGCAGCAGCATTAGCAAAAATCTTTGAAGAAGATTTCTTTCTTGAAACACTTATTATATGTCCTAAAAATCTTAAAAACATGTGGCAAGATTATGTTGAAAGATATCGTTTGTATGGTAAAGTTATATCTCTTTCAAAAGCGCAAACCGAACTGCCTTCATTGCGACGATACCGCTTGGTTATAATTGACGAAAGCCAGAATCTTAGAAATAAAGAAGGTAAAAGGTATCGCGCTATTAAAGAATATATACAACTAAACGGAAGTAAGGTTATTTTACTTTCTGCCACTCCATACAATAAGCAATATTCTGATTTAGCAAACCAGCTTGGTTTGTTTTTAGACGATGATTATGATTTAAGCGTAACTCCTGAATTATTCATAAAATCAATTGGCGGCAGTGTCGAATTTGCGGCGCGTTACCAGTGCAGAGAACGAAGTCTGCAGGCATTTGAAAAAAGTAATTTTGCCGACGACTGGCGCGAACTCATGCGGCTTTTTATGGTACGAAGAACAAGAAGCTTCATAAAAAGGCATTACGCGACAGCCGAAAAAGAAAATCCGGAACGAAAATTTCTGACCTTTTCAGACGGCAGCCGTTCTTATTTTCCTGAGCGGTTTGCAAAAAAAGTTTTGTTTGGCTTTAAAAAATCAGAAACAGAAGATCAGTATGCCGCCTTATACTCTGATGAAGTTGTGCAGACAATAAGCGAACTTGAACTGCCCCGCTATGGCTTAGGCAATTATCTTGATAATAATAAAAAAACAGAGATGACGTCTGAAGAAATAAGAATTTCAGATAATCTTTCCCGCGCCGGCCGCGCCCTGATGGGTTTTTGTCGTACAAATTTATTCAAAAGATTAGAGTCAAGCGGGTATGCCTTTCTGCTTTCTTTATGCAGGCATGTTCTTCGAAATATGGTGTTTGTTCACGCGGCCTCTGATAAACAAATGATACCAATAGGCAAGCAGGAAGTTCTAGACTTTGACGACTTTATAGAAGATCATGACTGGGAAGAATCTGAAACCATCGAGTTTATGAGCGATGAAAAAGAATATTTAAAGAAAGCCAAAGAAATCTATGAAAATTATCGCTCTCAATATCAAGGCCGTTTTCAATGGATTGACAGTCGTTTTTTCAAACCTAAATTAAAAGAGCACCTGATTGAAGATGCAAGAAAATTATTAAAAATAATAAATGATATCGGCAGCTGGCAGGGTTCTTTAGACAGAAAATTGAAATCTCTTGAAAAACTGGTGTCAGAAAAACATGGGGCCGAAAAAGTATTGATATTTACGCAATTTTCAGATACGGCGCAATATATCTATTCTGAATTGAAAAGAAGGGGTGTTCAAGACTGTGAAGTTGTAACAGGAGACTCAGAAGATCCTACTTATATTGCGGGCCGGTTCAGCCCGGTAAGCAATAAAAAAAGCGCTGAAAATCAAATAAGAATTTTAATTTCTACTGACGTATTAAGCGAAGGCCAGAATTTGCAAGACGCATTTATTATTGTGAATTTTGATTTGCCTTGGGCGTTAATAAGGCTTGTTCAACGGGCAGGCCGTGTTGATCGAATAGGCCAAAGATCAGAAAAAATCATTTGTTATTCATTTTTGCCTGAAAACGGCTTAGAAGATATTATTACTCTAAGAGGGCGTTTATCTCAGCGAATCAAAGAAAACGCCGAGGTTGTGGGTTCCGATGAAGTTTTTTTTAGCGGCGATCCCGTAAATGTCGCGGATCTTTACAGCGAAAAATCGGGTATTCTTGACGATGACGACGACGATGAAGTTGATCTGTCAAGCTATGCTTATCAAATTTATAAAGATGCGGTAGAAAAAGATAAACAACTTGAGCAGGCAATCACGGCTTTGCCTAATGTTGTTTATTCAACGCTGAAAAAATCAATGAAAACTTCCGAACGAGAAGGGGTTGTCGTATTTACGCGAACCGCGTCAGGTAATGATATTCTTTCTTATGTTAATAAAGAAGGCGATTTAATATCTCAAGCGCAGCTGGGCATATTAAAAGAAATTGCCTGCAAACGCGACCAGCCAAAAACCGAAAAATTAAAAGAACACCACGATCTTGTGGCTAAAAGTATGGTTCATATTAAACAACTTGAAACGCATATAGGCGGCACTCTTGGTAAAAAAACCGGCGCGCGTTACAGAGTGTACAATCGTCTTCAGAGATATTACAGCGAGAATCAGGGTACGTTATTTCTAAATGCCAATTTAAAAACCGCCCTTGAAATGATATATCGTTTTCAGTTAAAAGAATTCGCAAGAGAAACCTTAAACCGCCAGTTAAAATCGGGCATTGACGATGCCGATTTATCTGAGTTAGTTATAGCCCTTATGGAAGAAAATAAGCTTTGTCATCGGGAAGATAGAGAAGAAAATGACACGATATTAAATGATCAAATCATATGCTCATTGGGCCTTAAAAATTTAGAATAAAATGAAAAAAGAAGCATTTCAAAAACTCATTGAAGAAGCCGGTTTTCAGGAGCTTTTTAACCAGTTAGGCTGGGACGCGGCAAATAAAACCCAGACAATCGCCCATGATGGCATTAATTATACTTTTACGGCAGCGGCGCAAAAACGCGATTTTGTTGTTTTTCAATGCGAAGTCGATGTTATGCCCGCCAATCAAATTCGTAAGACATTAGACAGAAGGCTTTCTAAATACTATTTTGAGCACTTGATTATTTTTATTACAAAAACAAAATCACATCAGTTATGGCAGCTTCAGGTAAGAGAATCTAATAAGCCCGCGCAAATAAGAGAAATTCATTTTCACAAGGGGCAGGATGTTGAATTTTTATACCAAAAATATCGTAATTTATTATTTACTCTTGATGAAGAAGAAAATATAACTCTTATTGATGTTGTTCGCCGCATACAATCTGAATTTTCAAGGAATACAGAAAAAACAACAAAGAAATTCTATGACGGTTTTAAAAAACAGCACACCGCTTTTCGTGAATTTATCGAAGGCATTGAAAAAGAAACAGAGATTGATTGGTATACGTCGCTTATGCTTAACCGTCTTATGTTTATTTATTTCATTCAAAAAAAGAATTTTTTAGATAATGATGTTGATTATCTGCGAAGCCGTCTTGAAAAAGTAAAAGCTAAAAAAGGCAAAAATAAATTTTATTCTTTTTACCGAGAATTTTTATTGGTTTTATTTCACCAGGGTTTAGGCGCCCCTGACAGAAACCCTGAAATTACCGATATCATAGGAAAGGTGCCTTACTTGAATGGCGGCCTTTTTGACGTACATCTTATTGAAGAACAGCATAAAAAAATACAAATTAAAGACGATGCCTTTGAGAAGCTGTTTGATTTTTTTGACGAATACAGCTGGCACCTTGACACGAGATCTGACGCCTTGGGCAATGAAATAAATCCCGATGTGATTGGTTATATATTTGAAAAATACATTAACGACAGATCCGCAATGGGCGCTTATTACACAAAAGAAGATATTACCGATTATATCGCTAAAAATACAATACTTCCTTTTTTGTTTGATGACACAGAAACAGAGTATTCAAAAGCCTTCAAGCCCGATGAATTTATTTGGACATATCTTAAAAATTCGGGAGATACCTATATCTACGACGCGGTTAAACACGGTATTTCTTATAATATACATGAAAACAAAGAACTTGAAAATATTCAGCCGCTGCCGTCTGATATAGAAGCGGGCGTAATTTATGAAAAAGACAGAGCGAAAAAAGATTATGAGAAAATCGCAGAAGAACGCGTGGCTAAAAGAAGCAACTGGAACACATTAGCGCCGTTAGAATTTGCCCTGCCCACAGAAATATGGCGCGAGACAGTTGAGCGCAGGCTTCGTTACGAAGAAATAAAATCAAAAATAGAAAACGGCGAAATTCAAAGCATAACCGATTTTATAACTTATAATTTAGACATACGCAAATTTACCCAGAATGTGCTTGAAGAAACCGGCGACCCAAAGTTTATAGAAACATTTTATAAAGCGATAAAAAAAATAACTATTTTAGACCCTACCTGCGGTTCTGGCGCGTTTTTATTCGCGGCCCTGAATATTCTTGAGCCCCTTTATGAAACCTGTCTTGAAAGAATGCGCGATTTTATTGAAAACGAAACGCCAGACGGTAAAAAGCTAAACTTTCCTTTTTTTAACGAAGAGCTGGATGAATTAAAAAAGCCGGAACATCCGAATACAAGTTATTATATATACAAGACCATTATATTAAATAATCTTTACGGCGTTGATATTATGCATGAAGCCGTAGAAATAGCCAAATTAAGACTTTTTCTTAAACTGGTATCAACGGTAGACGCCGATTACCAGAAAAACAATATGGGTCTTGAACCTCTGCCCGATATTGATTTTAATATTCGCGCCGGCAATACTCTTGTCGGCTTTGCCACCTATAAACAATTGCAGGAATCTTTAGCCGAAACGCTTGACTTTGATAACCAGGCAGAAAAATTTCGCGAACAGGCAGAAATTGTAGGCAAAGTATACCGCGAATTTCGCGATGAACAGCTTGTTCTTGATAAGGGCATGCAAAGCCAGAAGATAGCGAAAATGAATTTGCAAAAGCGGCTGAATGAATTAAATGATAAGCTTGACAGACATCTTTTTCAAATTTATAATCCGGGTAGTCAAAAAGAAAAAGACTTTCTAAAGTGGCAAGAAAGCCACCAGCCTTTTCACTGGTTTTCTGAATTTTACGAAATCATTCACGAGAATGGCGGTTTTAATGTTATAATTGGGAACCCGCCTTATGTTGAGTATACTAAAGTAAAAAATAATTATCAAATTCATAATTATGTAACTATTGCCTGTGGCAATTTATATGCTTATTTAATGGAAAGAAGCTATGAAATTCTAAAACAAGGAAAAGGAGAACTGGGTGTTATAATACCTTTGGCATCTTTTTCAACAAAAAGAATGTTGCCATTGCGAAATATTTATTCAAATGAATTTAAATATTTGTTTTTATCAAATTTTGAAGCCACTTCAAATCCTACGGTTTTATTCATTGGTGTTAAAGTCCAGCTCACTATCGTTATAGGCAAGAAAGCAGAAAATATTAATAAAAATAATATATCAAATATTTATACAACAGTTTATAATCGATGTTATTCTGATGAAAGAACATATCTATTTGAAAAAATAAAATACACTAATGCAAATCTTGTAAATAACAATATTCCCAAAAGTGGTTATTTCATTGAAAACTCTATAATTAAAAAAATTATTAAAAATAAAAAACTAATTAATTTTCTAAATGGCAGACATAAAATATTTTATCGGAATATGGGAAATTTCTTTTTTAAATTAGCTTTTCAGAATGAACCAAAGTATTTTAAAAATGGTATAAAAGAATCTTCTAGTACTGTTAGCTTTATTAATTTTCATAATAAAGAATATACAAATATTCTAGTCGGTATAATAAATAGTACCCTTTTTTACTATTATTGGGTTTTATTTTCAGATTGTTATCATTTATCAAAAAGTGATATAGAAAATTTCTGGTTTGACTTTCAATATTTAGACAATAAACTTTATTTAGAGATAAATGATTACTCAAAAAAGTATTCAGAAAATATTGAAAAAAAAGCAATTTGGCAAAAAGAAGAAAAAAAAGATGGTACTATTAAAAAGTATAGAAGATATTTTCCCCAGACATGCAAACATTATTCTGACGAAATTGATAAAGCCTTAGCTAAACACTATGGCTTTAACGCAGAAGAACTTGACTTTATAATAAACTATGATATAAAATACAGAATGGGGTTATCCAGCAAATCAAATGACCATGAAAATGAGGAGGTATCATAATGCCAAGCGCGAAACAATTAAGGCAAATTTTTCAAACAGTAAACAGCGGCGATAAAGATTCATTCCGGCGAATTGCCGAAGAGGTTATTCGCGATGAGCGGGCAAAACAGCATCACCTTTTGGCCAATGATCTTGAAAGAATTTTATACGGCAAAACCGACGAGAAAAGTTCTTTGCTTCATCTGAATTCGGCCTTGCCTCAAGATAAAGAAAGAGGCGTACCCCTTCTTTCTCTTTTACAGCCCGCGCGAAATCTCGAAGACATTGTTTTATCAGATGAAAACCTTTCAGTAGTTCAGGAAATTTTGCTTGAATATAACAGAAAAGATATTTTGCGCGCCCATGGTTTAAGAGCGGCAGATAAGCTGCTGTTTTATGGGCCGCCCGGGTGCGGCAAAACAGTTACCGCAGAAGTTATAGCTTATGAACTTGAACTGCCTTTGGCTGTGTTACGCATAGATTCAATTGTTTCATCTTTTTTAGGCGAGACTTCGGCAAATTTACGCGGCGTTTTTGAGTTTCTGCAGTCTAAAAAAATGGTAGTTTTGTTTGATGAATTTGACGCGGTAGGCCGCGAAAGAGCTGATAAGTCTGAACACGGCGAAATTAAACGCGTTGTTAACGCTCTTCTTCAGATGCTTGACAATTACAAAGGCGAAAGCCTGCTGATTGCCGCCACAAATCATGAAAGCACTCTTGATACCGCGGTCTGGCGCCGCTTTGAAGAGGTTTTAGAATTTAACCGGCCAAATATAGAGCAAATAAAAAAACTGCTCGCGTTAAAACTGCGCGGCGTTAGGCAAAATCTTATTCGCGATACTGCCGCGTGGGCAAAAAGCTTTAACGGCCTTACCCATGCCGATATAGAAAGAATTTTAAGACGCGCGATAAAAGAAATGGTTCTTCAAAACCGTGAATTTCTTGAAGATAAGCATATAGAGGCGTCATTAAAACGAGAAGAGGCCCGGCAGAAAACAATACAGAGGTCCCTTCAGAGTTAGCTGTTAAAGAATGCCGGGGATATACGAACATATTCTTTTCAGGCGAGAATCTGGTATTCGCGAACGCAGGGGTAAGTCGTTCCCGCCGCCTAAGTTTGAGGGCAACCCAAAAGAGCATTCTCAGAAATTATTTACAGATATACAAAATCTTCGCAAGCAAAGAGACGCTGAAATTTCAGGCTACGACAAAAGACTTCTCTTAAAAATAAATATCCGCGAAAATTTTGACCCCCAGGCCTTTGAAACCATACCCGGTATTGAACTCATAAGCCAGGAAGACAAAGAAATTGTTCTTCTTTTTGCCGCAGAAGAGGCTCTCGCAGATTTTGAAAACCGGCTTACTGCTTTCGGCTCATCTGCCGGGGTTACCAGAAAACAGCTTATAGAAGCGACAAAAGCAATTCACCTGTGGACTCCTGAAGATCGAAAAGGCGAAGCCCTTAAGAGAGAAGGTGTGCCTGAATCAGAAACATTTATCATCGATACAGAACTATGGTCAATAGAAAAAGCGGCCGAGCAAAAAAAACTGTTTTCAGAATATAAACTGTTCTTAGAAAAAAATGATATAAAATACATTGATTCTGTTGCTAATAACTATCTTAATGTTGTTCGCGTAAGGTGCAATAAAAATCAGCTGAATTTGCTTCTTAAATACCGCGATATCAGAACGGCAGATTTGCCGCCGAAATTTTACTTTGATATATCTTTGCTTCAGACGAATATTGAAAATCTGCCGCAACCTTTACCGCCCGATGAATCTGCGCCTAAAATTGCAGTTTTAGACAGCGGACTTAACTCAGGGCATCCGTTATTAAAGCAGGCGGTCGGCGAAAAAAGAACATATATATCAGAAACCGGTTCTCATGACGACACAGGGCATGGCACCGCTGTCGCGAGTATTGTTCTCTATGACAATATCTCAGACGCCATAAACTCTAAAACATTTAAAGCGCCATTTTGGATTTTAAGCGGCAGAGTGCTGGATGAAAATAATGAATATAATGAAAAATTTATTGAAAATCAAATTGATAAAGCAGTAAGAGAATTTCATCATGAATACGGATGTCGTATATTCAATGTTTCTCTTGGCGACACAAGACGGCCATTTACAGGCGGCCGCGCCGGCAGTTTCACCTTAACGCTTGATAATTTGTCTCATGAGCTTGGCATACTTTTCATTGTTCCGTCGGGTAATTATGATAAGCGCATGATTCAGGAAAATTTGAAAAATAAAATTGAATTTCCCGATTACCTTTTTAATGATGGTCAATTGCTTGAACCGGCAAACGCGCTAAATGCGATAACTGTGGGCAGTATGGCTCGCTATGATAAGGGAAGAGCAGCCCATAGATATTCTGACGATCCTGCATACCAGCCCGTTGTGCGCGCGGGTGAAATATCCCCCTTTTCCAGAACAGGCCCTGGCTTATTAAAATCTATAAAACCCGAACTTATTTCTTATGGCGGCAACATGAGTTCTGATCGCGATGGTATGCTTCGTGAACATGGCTTAGGCGAAATCGCGTTTAATCATGATTTTTTATCTGGCAAATTATTTAATGAATACTGCGGCACAAGTTTTTCTGCTCCGCGAATCTCTCATCTTGCGGGTCGTTTATTAGCAGATATAAAAAATGCTCCTGTTCATTTGGTCAGGGCGCTTTTAATAGGTCAGGCAAATTATAATTCAATATTTTTCAGACCACAAATAACTGAAACACAAAAAAAACAATTAAGCGGCTACGGCAAGGTAGAAGAAGATTTCTTATTTCGCTCGGGCGAAGAAACTGTAGTCATATATGCCCATGATTTTATAGAAAACAACAAAAATCACTTTTATCAGCTGCCGTTGCCCGATGAATATTTCGCAGGCAAAAGAAGAAGAGAAATAACCGTAACATTATCATACTTTTCTGCAGTTAGAAATACTCGTATTTCTTACAAAGCGACAAGAATGTTTTATAAGTTTGTTAAAAGCAATTCTGCAGAAGAAGTTTATCAAATGTTCGACAAAGGTACGCCTGATGATGAGTACAGCAATATACCTGAGTATTCACACGGAAGATGGATAACTTCAAAAGAGCGAACAAACGGCACTGTTCAGTCATCTACATGGATATTAAAAGCTTCAAGACTGCCTGAGAAATATTTTATTGTTGTAACGCGCAATGATTATCCATGGGGAGAAAGAATATCAAAACTTAAAGAAGAATATGTTCTCGCAGTAATAATCAGAGACAAAGAGAATCAAGAAGCGCAGCTTTATACTAAAATTCGAAATGCCGTGCGTGAAAGAGCAAGGGGTCGTATTTGAAAAAAATAGATTATAAAGAATATTCTGTTGGCAATAGAGAGCTTCTTAAAAGACAAAAAACCGCTTTTCTTTGTTCCCGAAAAATTCCTTCAAGCATACTCTTGAAAACCTACGATTGGGTTTTAGATCGCCGCGATTCTCAAAAATGCATAATCTCAGGATTTCATTCGCCAATAGAAAAAGAAATGCTGACCTATTTCTTAAGAGGCAGCAGCCCCGTAATATTAGCAATGGCGCGAAGTATGCCAAAAGATTTTAACGACGACAGAATTAAAAAAGCCCTGTCATCTGAAAAAATGCTTATTGTTTCGCCGTTTACTGAGAATATAACAAGAGCAACAGAAGATACTGCAAAAATTCGCAATCAATTTATTGTTGATATATCAAATGAACTGTTTGTGCCTTTTGTAAATAAAGATGGTTTATTATATGATTTTATTCTAAGTCTGCTGAAAACAGATTTTCCTGTATATACGATAAACGTAAATGAAAATGATGAATTGATCAAAGCCGGCGCGATTGCTGTTTAAGTATCGCTAACGAGATGATTCATGTTTTTTGGGTAAATAACCGGCATAACTAATGAAGGGCTGCCGCCTTTATAGCAGATAAATGGCCCACGGCGCGCGTACCCGTGAGGGTGATAGCCGTGGGTGAGAATGGGTGACTTGACCACCCCTTACAGAATAGAATAAAAAAAAATGGAAATAAAATACATATCAAAGTCTTTTATTGGCGGGTCAAATAAGGGTAATTAAAATCATGATAGGTTCAGTCGTTACAAAAATTTCTGATTTCAAGGCACAATATAAAGAGATTGCGAATAAATGCTTTAAATGGTCTGCGATTTTGAAAGACACTAAGTTGGAAAATTTTTTAGAGATATTGAAAGACGATCTGCATCTATTTGTTGAATTTCCTTATGTAGATAAACTTTTCAGAGACAGTTATTATAACTATTTTTCTTCTTCACATAAACCGGTTCAAAGAAATGCCCTGCGGGTTTCATTTTTTGCCGGCAAACTTACAAAAGAAGAATTCTACAATAGTGATACCCATAGTAAAATACAAAGATACTATATTGGTTATTGCATATTACGGCCTTTAAATGGAAATATGCTGGGACGATCTTTCATTTCGCCAAAAGCATTGAAAAATCATAATTTTGTCTGCTGCCTGAGTATGCAAAAAACATCAATTCTCGGAGTTCCTTTTGAAATAAACGGCTTTCCCCATTCAACACAAGATGGCCGTATGATTAGCTGCGCAGAAACATCGATATGGTCTATCACAGAATACTTCGGCAGTAAATATCCTGAATATGCCCTGGTACTGCCCCACAAAATACATAATATCTTAAAAGAAACCTACCACCAAAGGCACTTGCCGTCAAATGGCCTTACAGCAATACAGATATCGGCCGCTTTACAGCAGCTTGGCTATGCGCCTCGAATGTATTCCGTAGCGCATGGCAGAAATAACGAAAGGGAAATTTTTTCGATTATATCTGACTATATAGAATCTGGCATACCTCTTGTTTTAGCGGTACAGGGAGAAAAATTTGGAGGCCATGCTATGCTATTAATTGGCCATTCAAATATTGACAACAAAATAACCAAAGCTACATTAAAAGAACAATTTACCGATGCCGGCGATTTTCGTGATAAATATGTTGCCATTGATGATAACCGGCCGGTATATCAATTATTAGATTTATACAAGCCCATGGCTTCTTATGAAGATTCAAAATTTCATGAGGCGAAAATAATTTCTGCTATAGTGCCGTTGTACACAAAGATGTATCTTGAAGCGCCCACGGCAAAAAAACTTTTTGAAACAATATTTTTAGATAAAACATTGGGATATAAAGGCGATAATTCAAACAAATGGATAGTAAGACGCCTTCTTACATCAAGCAAGTCATTTAAAAAATGGATATCTATCTCAAATTCATTATCCGATAACCAGAGAAAAATGCTGTTAGAAACTGCGTTGCCAAAATTTATATGGATAGCTGAATACATGACACACGAGAATTTTAAAGCGGAACTTTCGAACATTATGATTATTCTGGATGCCACAGGAATGAACAGCCGTGAATCACTGGTTTTTGCGCGTTACCCTGATCGCTATTTATTTGTTGACAATACTAATGGCCGTCAGAAAGAAGTAATAGAAATTTCGAGACCAATGCCTTTATACAAGAATAACTTGAAAGGAGAATGGAATCAATGGAAATCAAATTAACCTCAACTCTGGAACAAATGGAAGAAGAAGGTCAGGTGCGTGATATACCGGCCGAAGAAACCAGCGAAGCAATGGAAAGAATTCAAAGAACCATGGATTCTTTTGACATTGAATTTAAGGCAATGCAGGCCCAAAGCGAGCAAATTGCCTCTGAAGTTTATCTTACTTTTTAAAAATAATAAAACCTACGCCTTGGCGGGGGCCTATCTCTTTCTACTCATGGCAGATGAGTATTATAATAATCGGAAAATTTACATCTCTCGTCAAGTTTTTTGGCAGAAAAAACTTGTTATTTCAGCTTCGCCCATTATGAAGCAGCCCACATTAACTGTCTTTCCTATTGAAAAAGAATTTTATGATTTGATATTAAGGCTTGAAAACGATTAAATAATTTATAAATATTATTGTATTATTTACGCCCTGATTTAGTCGCTGAAATATTGATAATAAAATTGACAATATAAGCAGAAAAAAATACGAGTAAAATGTAAGGTTTTTTCAAAAAGAAATAATTGAAAGTCTGGTGCATTTAAAATGGGCCATCGTTTAACATTTTCTGTTAGGGATTCGCATCTGTGAAACCACTTAGATCGACTTCTAGCAAAAGAAAAACCTAGATAACAAAAAAAAGTAAAAAATAAAGGGGTGATAAAATGAATTTGTTTTTTGGCAAAATATCAAAGAAGTACGATGAAGCACAAATCACTGAAGGCTATTACAAAGCAACCAGAGAAAGCAGCTGGTTTAACGGCATTAAGCCCGGTGATTATAGTTTTATTATAGGCGGCGGTAAAATTCAACTTTGGAAAGCTAAAGAATGGAGGACAAAATCAGGCGAGGACATATTAAGATTTGATATTATCCATAACGATTTAGGTATTAACACAAAAAAACTTTCCGCAATTAAATATTTCAAAATAACAATGGAACTGGCTGTTCTAAGTGTACGCTCAACAGCCAAAAGTAGAAAAGCATTTTTCCCAATCAAATATACACCCAGTTTTTCAGAAGATATGCTAAAAGATATAAATACTTACAAAAAAGAAGATACTTATCGAAAAATACATATACTTTCATCTAAAGATAAACCAGATTCACCTAGTGATAATATACAATTATATAAAAAAGATGATGTATGGCAGTTATATGCAAGCGAATTTATTGATAGTTCTATCACAAACTCTTTTCATGACAATACTCCGATGTTAGGGTGTGGTCAGATTAATAAAGACAAAACTATTTCAAAAGTAATTGATCCAAAATATTCAGGCAAAAAAATACCGCCTAATGACTTATCAGTACTTCAGTTGTATGATCTATTCTGCTGTAATTACAGAAGCAAAGAAATTATCGAAAGCTCTGATTTAAAAGAAATTGATGAGAGTTCAGATGAAAGCGACTTTGATGCAGTGTTAAGAAATGAAAGTAATATAATATTATATGGGCCGCCTGGCACAGGCAAAACATATGAAGTATTATCTCTAATAGAAGATTTGAAAACAGATGAAAGAGGTGTGCAAATTAAGCCAATGGGTAATCTTAATCTTAGTAAAACATTTTGGCATCTTGCACCCGGTCGTAACGGTTATCTTTGGGATGAATTTAAAAAAAATACACAATTAGGTTATGAATGGTGTGGTAAGGAGTTTGGCGACTTAAGCAAACTTGATTCAGTTACTGAAAATTACTACATAAGACGACGTTTTTCTCAAGTGAAACAGGGTGATTACTTTTGTATAATTCGCGGCTGGCACTGCCTTGGCATAGCAGAAGCGCTGGAAGACTATAGCTTTGAAAAAGCTAAACTTGGTCCTTTCGATTTTCAGACTGTTCAAATTAAGTGGTTAGGTATATTTGATATACCAATTTTACTAAATGCAACTTCCACACCAACTTTTTCGGGTATCAGCGGAGGCCAAAGATGGAATACGTTATGTGAAGGCCTTATAGAAAGAGGTTTTTCATTTGATACAGAAAAAAATGATAAGCCTATTTTTAAAAAACTCTTTGAATTCACAACTTTTCACCAGTCATATAGTTATGAAGATTTTATTGAGGGTATCAAGCCTCGCTTGCCTGAAGATAAAATTGAAGATGAATCAGGCCAAGCTCCTGAAATTGAGTACGAGATGAAATCAGGCATTTTTTATCAGGCCTGCGATAGGGCAGCACAACTTGCTGGCTATAGTGATCTACAAGGCGCAATTGATGATAAAAAAGAAAATAGAGAGAACAGATTTTCTAAGGCACAGCCTTTTTATTTGGTAATCGACGAAATAAATCGTGGTAATGTAGCCAATATTTTTGGCGAACTAATAACATTGATTGAAAAAGATAAGCGCCTTGGTGAAGAACAGGAAACTATAGTTAAACTGCCTTATTCAAAAAATTATTTTGGCGTGCCAGCAAACTTAATTTTAATTGGCACCATGAATACTGCTGACAGAAGCATTGAAGCACTTGATTCTGCTCTACGCCGTCGGTTTACATTTGTTGAAAAAGCGCCAAATTCTGAGATTTTGAGGCAGGCAAAATATCCACATATTGAAGTTGATTTGAAACTTATGTTAGAAACTATCAATAACCGAATAGAAATATTGCTAGATAAAGAACACCTGATAGGCCATTCTTACTTTATGAATATTAAAAATTTGAATGATATTCAAATGGCATTTAAGAATAAGATTATCCCCTTGCTGGCAGAATATTTCTATGGCAAACCGCAAATGATAGGCCTTATATTAGGCCCTTCATTTATAAATGTAAAAGAGCAGGTCAATCTTTTTGATGAGTTTGAAACGCCTTATTCTGATTTTACAGAAAAAAAATCTTATGAGATAACTATTCCAGATAATTGGCAAGCATACAAGGCAATTTATGGCGGTAATTAAAGTATTTGAGTTCTCTCATCTCGCAATAGACCAAACTTTTACACAAAAACATTTTGAACAACTGGTTAGATATAATGAAATACACGGTAATAAATTCTTCAATGTCGGAAATAAAAGAATTTATCTTAAAAATTACGTAGGAGTTATACAAGTTGGTAACTTGGTCATTGAAATCTTACCTAAATCAGACAAATCAAAAAATGAAGAAACAAAAAATAAGTGGCATAATGCGCTGATATACATGTTACATATATGCGGTTATCTACGTATTGAAAGCATAACAAGGGCAGACTTAAAATTACAAAACTTAACCTTAATAGATCTGTTTTACAAGATTTTTCTCGATGAAGTAAATCAAATTGTTCATCAGGGTCTTATTCGAAAATACAGGTATAAAACAGATAACCGACCCTACCTAAAAGGGAAATTACTTTTTAATAAACATATATCTGAAAATTATTTACATAAAGAGATGTTTTATACATCTGCTCAGGTATATGATCACAATAATGTCTATAATCAGATATTACTTAAGGCATTAAGGGTTTTAAAAATCACAGGCAAAGGCAACTCCCATTACAGTACAATATGTAATCTCATTTTCTGTTTTGATGAAATAGGCAATATCGAAGTTAACGATAAAACTTTTGATTCTCTTAGCTTTGCCAGAAATAACATGAAATATAAAAGCGCGATTACTCTTGCTCGTTTAATTCTGCAAAATTATTCACCAGATTTAAAAAATGGCCTAAATAATGTAATAGGTCTTTTGTTCGATATGAATACACTTTTTGAGAAAGTTGTTTATAAATTGTTAAAACCATATGAATGCATATATCAATCTAGTCAATTAAACCTGTCTCCCCAATATTCAAAAAAATTCTGGAATAGCAAGACTATTCGACCAGATATTCTAGGCGAGTATTGTACTAAAAAAAGTTCAGAAAAAGAATCCTTCATAATTGATACCAAGTGGAAAAGACCTCATGATGGTAACCCTACGGACGATGACTTGAAGCAAATGTTTGCTTATAATATACAATTTGGCGCACATCAAAGTATTCTGCTCTATCCAGATTGTGATGATCGGAAACAGAAAAATGGCTTTTATGGGAAATCTAAAGCCGTAGCGCCTGAATATGCAAATCATTCTTGTTCTACCTTTTATATTGATTTATTCAATTCAAATGGCAAAATAAATAAAAATGCGGGTGATGCTCTGTTCAAGTTTTTATTAGAAAATAAAAATAAAATAGAAATATGAAGAAGATAAAGGCATCAAATATATATGTTCCATTATGGATTCAAGTCATAAATCTGTATTATAACCAACCATCATAACCTAAGCTGTCATAAAAGAGTTTATACAACTGGTATCTTCGATTGTCAACGGCTTTTCGAAAAGCTTTAATTTTATTTCTGCTTCCCCATTCATTTATATCAACCGGCACATCATGCCAGTCGGCGGCGTTTAACAAAAAAGAAGCATCTTGAACATCGCCAATCGTTTGCATTGCATATTTATGCAAATATGACTCTTTTGGAATTTTAGTATTTCGTCTGCCTGTTAAAAATTTATCATTGATTGATTTATCTTGATCGCTTCGGTTCAAATCTTTTGGCCAATATCTAAAGTTACCGAAAGAACTTAGCAATGGTTTTTTATACGCAGAGAATAACTTTATATTAAAAACTCGATCCCTTAATTTTTTTATCATCCTGTTGCCATTCATCAAATTAGACGCCATAATGTGATCGGCGTCAAAAGGCTGAGATTCTTTATTTATAAATTTCGATGGATCATAATTAGGGTACCAATTGGTAAGTGGTTTTCGCTGGTTCCACATCAAGATAAGTCTTGCGTCGCCATTAAAAATATTAGTATCCCAACTTGGCTTTTCATCGTCAGAATTTAGCTCTTTCTTAAATTTGTGAGGTGTCCATATCTCTTTATCGCTATCATTCTCTGATATTGCCTTATAAAAAGCAAAGCCGGGCTTTCCTGATTTTTTATTTTCTTTTGCCAGCAAAAAAGGTTTTTTAATATACATAGATTTTTCGGTATCTAAATAAAGCATATCAAAAAAAGCGTAACGAATGAAGTCCAGTCTCTGATTTTTTGGCGGAATGTCGTTTTCTTCTATCCAGGCAATTATCGTATGCCATATTCGCCATCGCAAATCGTTAAGCATAACAAGCGGCAACCCAAAATCATTTTTTACTTGCGAATTGTATTCAAGCGTTTCTCTGGCTTTAATAATTAACTCTGTCTGAAAGGCTATGCTTTTATTCGAGACATTTTCAAGATATTTTTTTAATTTTCTTATAAATGGCTGGTCTTCACCTTTCTCTTTTTTTATCAAACTTCGAAATGTTTTTATATCCAATCGCTCAATGTCTTCTTTTTCTGTTTTCTTTTTTTCTTTTTTGTAGTTTGCTAATCTTACGCTGCTGTGTACAATTCGAACAGGGCTTAAAAGCTTACCTGATTTTTCATGACCGTAAACGCGCCATACTAAATTGTGCGCCATTGGCCAAATCATTTTTAAGCCCGAATAAAACAATTCGCCTGCCCCTAATATTTGACCTTCTTTATTGATTCTATTAAAAGACTCAGAAAGATCATGAATATCTAATACTTTATTTATTCGAAAAGCAGGAATTTTAAATTCTAGCATTTTTTGAATTGCGCTTGTGATGACGGTAAGTTCAGATTTTTGAATGAGTTTTTCGATATCTTTTTGTTTAAGTAATGGTTTCGGTAAGTATTCTTTGAAGTCTTTTTCTTCGTTTTTTTCAATTAAATTAATGAAAGTTCTAAAGGGTACAGGCAGCTTGGCTTTTACAGGCCAGGTCTCTATTAGATTTAAATCACCTTTTGGCCAGTCATCATAACCCAGCAAACGTAAAGCCTCCTTTACTTGCTTGCTGTCAAATGGCGTATCACCCCATGGCTTCAAACGGGTGCAAAGATGAAAAGAGTATAAAGGTTTTTCAGGTTCTTCTTGTTTATAGGCCAAATCTATCCACAGGCGGCCGCTGTCATTCATATTATAATGCCTTAAGCCCAGAGCGATAGAAGTTGATCTTTGCTGGCCGTCAATAATCAGATATTTAACATCTTTCTTTTTATTTAATTCTTCCTGTTCATTTGCCGCTTCTCTTGATGATTTTTGCATTTCTCGAACATACAAATTTTTAGCCTTGATTTTATCAGGCTTTACTAATAATAAAGAACCAACAGGAAATTCTCTTAGAATAGAATCCCAAAGCATTTCTACTTTTTCTTCGTTCCAAACCGCATCTCTTTGAAATGGCGGCAGCATGATCGTTGGCGATTTTGAGTTTATATTCTCTGCCAATTCAGTAATAGGAATAGCGCCTAATTGTAGATTCTGATCGAACCATTTATCTGTATTCATAATTTTGACTCCATGAATATGTCATTTTTCAAATTGTCAATTCTAATAGTGCTAAAAATCATTGAACTCAAACGACATAGGTGTGTCGTTTCTGAAGGCTTTGTATGGGTAAAGAGGCGATCCCATTTCTTATTCTGTTAGCCACGTATCTTACTTGCCCCGTTACGCAAGTTGGCGACTTGTGCTCGCGAAGCGGGCAAGCCATGTAGGCTTGTAGCCGTATCGAGGGGAGTGCGTGGCTAACAGAAAAAAATCGGCAGAAATATTCGCGAGTTCATGATCGCCTTCCTGACATCCATGTCGAAGTCGACATACAAAACATCCTGTTTTTGCGTCGCCTTCCTGACATCCATGTCGAAGTCGACATACAAAACATCCTGTTTTTAGTATGACCGTTACGCGATTGCCGGTTTATCTGATATGAAATTGATTCTCTGGTGATACCCATAAACCAGAACTCGCCGACGCCATGATGACGGTCGGTGTCTCGATTCTATGACTACTCATAAAATCGAGATGACCCCACGAATTACTGCCTTAGAGTATGCGTCTGAAGTAATTGACGAAGAGAAGGTAGTTTATCGGTAATAAGATTAATGAAATCGCAATTCACTTAAGCCCGCGATAACTATAAGATAGATTTGCTTTTATTTTATTGTTGTCTTAAAAGACTGCTTATTAACAATAAATTGTTGACTTTACGTAAACCTGAATTCTTTTTATACTATTTTTAAAAAAATGTATATATTATGATTAAACTTTCATGGATTAAAAGCAAGGTAAAAAAAGAAAAATATTTTTTCAGTTTTCATGGAGATAAAGAACGAATGGCCGATAATTTATTGATATCAGAAATTGAAACGGCTCTGTTAAAGGGACAGATATTAGAAGCATATCCCGATACCGGCAGAGGCGAGAGTTGTCTTGTCGTAGGCTATTCAGATTCAGGAAAACCCATACATATTGTATGCGGTAAGAAAAATAACGAATTATGTATTATAACTACTTATATTCCCAAGGCGCCAAAATTTAAAAACCCCTACGAGAGGAGCGAGTGAAATGAAAAAAATCTGTAATTTTTGCGGGAATAAAAATATTCATAAAAAAACAACTGATTATTTTTATCAATACAACGAAGAAATAATGTTATTTAAAAATGTACCTTGTGAAGAATGCGAATATTGCGGTGAAAAATATTTTGAAGCGGCCGTATTGAAAAAAATTGAAAAAGAATTTTCTGATATTGTTATTGAATCGAAGAAAAAACCCAAGAAAAGAATAAAAATATCTGTTGAAGAATATATTGCATAGTTTATTAATATATCAATATGCCGGTTATCAAAGAAGAAAATAAAATAAATCAGAAAAAATTATTGCAAGTCATAAAAAGCTGGAAGCAAAAAGCCCGCGATAATTATAAGATAGATATGATTGCCTTATTTGGCTCATGGGCCAAAGGCGAAGCAAAACCCGATAGCGATATAGACATTCTTATTAATTTCTTGCCAGAGGCTTCTCTTTTTGACTGGGTAAATCTTGCGCAAGATATGGAAGAAGAACTTCATCATCGCGTTGATCTTGTACCGCAAAGCAATTTGAAGCAAAACCTTAGATCGTATATAGAAAATGACCTGATACCTCTATGAGAGATTATAAAATATATATTCTTGAAATAATAGAAAATCTCGCTGATATAAAAGAATTTGTAAAAGATATGAATTTTGAGTCTTTTTATGAAGATAAAAAAACTCAAAATGCCGTTATTCGATCATTTGAAGTAATTGGCGAAGCTGCTAAAAATATTCCGAAAGAAATTTATGAACAATATCCCGATGTCCCATGGAAAACGCTTGCCGGTTTTAGGGATAGATTGATTCACGCGTATTTTGATGTAAACCTTGATATTGTATGGAGCGCTGTTCAACAGGTTGATAGTTTACTTCAAAAATTACAATAAATTTATATTATTCACGTTCTCAAGCGTCTACTCTCTCTATTTAAAAGACTGGTGGCCGGCAAATGTTGAATTAAATATCAAAATCTATAATTTTTCTGAAAAAGTCACATATGAACTCTTGCAAATTCTTGAAGATTTAATCTGGGATGAAATGCATCCGTTATTCGGCAAAAAGGCCAGACTTTCAATAAGAAGATTACTA
>Ga0224501_10000037_pt1 | contig 146551 bp, 133 predicted proteins | sample SF_Oct11_sed_USG_4_FD_169105 | JGI IMG/M metagenome (GOLD analysis project Ga0224501, IMG submission 169105) | Sediment microbial communities from San Francisco Bay, California, United States - SF_Oct11_sed_USGS_8_1 | ecosystem: Environmental > Aquatic > Marine > Sediment | place: USA...
TTTTAGATAAACTGACCGATATGCTTTTCATCTTCGAAAAAGGTAAAAAAATCAGGGTTATACCGGGGTTGTGCAGCGACTATATATTTACAGAAAAAAAATCCGCGCCCAAAAAGACCAAAGAGATTAAACCTGAAAAAATAAAAAAGAGAACCAAATTGTCATATCATGATCAGAAAAGAAAAGATGTTATCGAAAAAGAAATTCCTGATTTAGAAAAAGAGATAGAATTGCTGCGCGAGAAACTCGCATCGGGCGAAACCGATTTTAAGCTTCTTGATGAATGGGGCCGGCGGCATAACGAAAAAGAGAAACTTCTTTTTGAACTATTGGCAGAGCTAGATACCATAGAATCGACAATCGCCTGACCGTTTTGGCAGCAAAACTTAATCGTAAGTAAAAATATATTTTAGTATTCGATAATTAACTGCAGCCCGCAGTCTGCGCAGGTTTTGACATTGTGCCCATTATCAAAACCGCAGGCCGGGCATTTGCCCTGTTCTTCAAGTTCTTTCGATTTTTTAAATTCAGGATGCAGAGAAATAAAATAGTCGTCAATGACTAAAAGACCATTTTTAACCTGATCTTCGGGAACAATTAAAATATACTTCAAGGCGCAAGAACCATTTTTGCACCCCGGCGACAAATTTATTTCATGAAGAATATTTTTATCGGTTAATTTATCGGCGATTTCTCGAATAGTTTTCAGGCTATCTTCTCTGATGGCAACCCATTTGATTGATGAATTATCTTTTATATCAACTTGCGTTAATTCGCTTTCATGATTGTGTGTACATTTTTGGTTCATTATTTTTACCTGTTAATATGTATATTATCAATATCGTCTAAAATTTACTATCCAAAACAAATGACGTTTCGTACCTGTAAATGCTTTTTTGAATTTGAATTTTAGTTTAACTTTTTGCGCCCGCTTGTACTCTGCGAGATGGGCGGTCAATTCGTTTGAGATATTTGGGCGAACCCATGCAGAAGGCATGGCCTGACGCATATCGCGTCGACTTCGACATAGCTGTCAGAAAGTCAATGTTGCATGCGCTTGTTCTACGTAATTTTTTTAGATAAAATAAAGAAACGTTATCATATTTTCTTTAAAACAAATCTTCTTTTTTTATTGTTAAGCCTTTCAAAAGCCGGCTTGAAAGCGAATCTTCCCTTGCTTTTTGCCATTTCGGTTCCTGAGATTTGTCAAGGCATTCGTTATACCAAACTTGCATGGTTTTATCGCGCGGGTAGTTTGGGTATTTAACGTCGTCAACGGAAAACGCAGATTTTTTTTTGCCGACAGTTTTTATCGAAGAAGCCATATTTTATTATACAGTTATAATAATGCGATGTCAAGAAAAAAGGATTTTTTTTTGAATGAAAAATATCGGGTGTAAATCATATAAAAAGTACATATGTCCTATTTACATTCGTTTGAAAAATGTCTATAAATAGGGTATGAAAAAGAACAAGTTATGCAATTTAAATGCAATAAAAAAGATGCGCCTTTCTTTTTTATTGGCGCTTGTTTTGCCGTTATCTTTTTTAAACGCGCAAAGTTCAATTATTTTCAGCGGCAGAGTATACGATTCAGTCAATAAAAACCCCGTTGAATTTGCCACGGTGGCCATCGTTGAGTCGTCCCAAAAAACGAAAACCGATCAAAGCGGAGCTTTTCAAATCATTCTTGGTAAACCCGCAGCATACACGGCGATTGTAAGCGTAAACGGAATGCAGCCTGAAAAATCTGTTATTAATATTACAGAGAATACGCAAAAAGATTTTTATCTGAAACCCCTTAAAATACAGGCAGAAACCATAACCATTAAAGACGAAAAGATACGCCAGAAAACCGGCAGACAAACGCTTAGTAAAGAGAGAATTAAAGAAATTCCCGGCTCTATGAACGATTCGATTTCTGCCTTAAATTCATTGGCGGGCGTCGAAAGATACGGAGGCATTTTCGGATATCTTGTCATGAGAGGCGCAAACAGTTATTATAACCGCTACACAATCGACGGAATTCCCGTCGTGATGCCGCAGCATTTTCTCGGAATTCATTCGGTTCTTCATAACGACTTTATTGAAGATATCGACATATACGCCTCTTTGCCGCCCGTCAGCATTAAAAACGGCTCAGGACCCCTCATTCAAATTAATACCATTGACGATTCAGAAAAATCTGGGATAGCTTTTGAACTTGGCATACTTTCGGCCAATATCATGATTGAATCGCCGCTTAACGAAAATGTCGATGAAGTCAAAAAGAAAAAAGGTTATTTTACGGCAGCCGCGCGTATCGGATATTTGTCGGTTTTACTTCCCCCGATTATTAAACTGATTACGGGCGACGATTATTCAAGCATACCCGATTATTACGATTACCAAAGTAAAATAAAATATAATTTTACAAATTCGCATTCGCTGACCCTGCTCTTTTTTGGCGCGGGCGATAAATGGAATATCGTGCCTGAAGTTGAAGGCGACGACAAAACAACAGCCCTTGAAGAAGGGGCCGATCCGTTTTCGCTTGATATGCATGTTTATCAAGACTTTCAATTTCATACGCAGTCTTTTAAATACGCGTATTTGAGTTCTTATAAATTGAAAAATGAGTTTTTATTTTTTTCTACCTTTAACAGAAACGACAGAACCATACTTGTCGACAACCCAAACGCGGTAAGCTGGCTTGAAAATATGCACATTGTATCAAAGCCGAATATTTACGGTTTAAAAAATAATTTAACGCTAAGACCAATAAAAGAACATTTATATTTTAAAGCGGGCGCAGAGGCAAATTTTTATGATTTCTCGGCGTCGGGTACAGGCATCATGCCGAAAGAAGTTCCATCGGCCGGATTTCTTATCTTAGACATAGGCAATGAAAATCTTTTTACGCCCGTAGAAATAGACGTAAAAACAAAGAATACAATTTTAAGCGTTTACGCCGAAAGCGAAATAAAATGGAAAGGTCTTTCATTTGTTCCGGGTATTCGCGCCGACTATTTTGTCGAGGCAAAAAAAGAAGCGTTAAACCCCCGCGGCATATTAAGCTATAATCTAAAAAACGATACCGAATTTTCTTTCGGCATGGGCAGGTACGAAAGTTTTCTTCATGAAAACGTAAACTATTTTTCGGCCGCGCCCATGATATTTGACGCGAAAGAAAACGTTACAACAGAAAAATCAATTCAGCGAACAGCCGGCATAAAGCATAAGTTCACAGACGAATATTCTGTCAAAGCCGAAGGATACTATAATTATTACTACGATCTTGCCGAAGGCGCGGCCATTGTAAAAGACGGGGTCGAAACCTACGGGCAATCATCGGGCGAAACAAAAAATTATGGGGTTGAACTTACCATGAAAAAAGAGGCGGCTGCAGAAAATAATATTTTATACGGATGGTTAAGCTATACCTATAATGCGGGAAAGCATAAAACAAACCTGCCGTTATCGTCAGACCCTTACGGCGATAAGTGGCTCAATAACGAATTTGCCAGAAAGCATACCCTTAAACTGATTGCCGGTTATAAATCGGGAGAACATAAAATCGGCGCAAGGTTTCAGCTTTATTCTTCAAACCCGTATACTCCCATTGTGGGCGACGACGGCGACCCCGGCGGTATAGGAAGATATGCTCCCGTTTACGGCGAAAGATTCAGTAAGTATTATCCCGTAAACCACTCTCTCGATATTCGCTATACCAAAACAAAAAAATATGGCTGGGGGTCTTTTGCCTATTATGTTGAATTCTTAAATATTTACAACAACAAGCCCTTAATCATGCAAGATTACAGGTACAACCAGCCGTACCAAAGCGGCGTAAATCCGGCGTTAAGCGCGGGGGCCGGTCCTTTTTTCGCGGGTAATTTCGGGTTAGAGATTCGTTTTTAATTCAATTAGGGCGTCTTTAGTTTTTCTTTTTTCTGGCGGTAAAATAAAGACGCCTTGGCCTTAGAAAGCCTTCTGTTGTTTTCGAAGAATCTTTTTTATCGATAAAGTCGATAAAGCTTTTGCCGGGGGCCCACTTTGTTTCTCGCTGTTCTTTTTCTTCCATTAAGAGATTATAGCGGCATTGAACGTCAGAAAATCCGGCTCTAATAAGCCAGTTTTCAAGACAAGTCTCGCTGGGCACAAACCAGACTCCCGATACGCCGGCGTATTTTTTACCGGGAAAAAACGCGATAGAATCTGCGCTGTCATAGCCTAACGATTCTACTAAAATCTGGCCGCCTGGCTTTAACGCGTCAAAAGATTTCTTAAGCGCATCAAGAGGATCTTTATGATGATAAACAATCCCCATGCAAAAGATAATATCAAAAAATTCGTTAAAATAATTCAGCTCTTCAAAACCAAAAGGCTCGTAATAAAGCGATTTTTCGTTGGCGTAACTTTGCAGAAATTTGAAAGTGAGCCAAAATCTTATCGTAGGGTCAACGCCTAAAACCAATTTTGGCGAATAATGAGCCGCCCTGAACATATAATATCCGCTGTTGGCGCCGATGTCGCATATTGTTTTATCGCGCATATCGTCTATAAAGGGCAAAAAACGCTCCCATTTTAAATCGCTTCGCCATTCAGCGTCTATATCAATGCCGAAAAGAGAAAACGGTCCCTTTCTCCACGGAACAAATAATTTTAAAAGCTTGTAAAGATTTTCTGCGGCTTTTGGCGAAAGCTCGTCTTTGCTCCCTATTTTTACTACAGAATTTTTATAATCTTTTACGGCGGTTTTCAGAAGGGACAGATTGTTCAAAGCGTCGATAAAAACTTTATACCGATTATCTTTAATCTTATCATATTTCTGTTTTAATATCTGGCCAAGAGCTTCTAGGTTTGTTTGACTTAAATAAGACTTTAAATAATCAAGGCTGTTTTCAATCATTTATTTAACGGCCAGTATAGAGACAAAATTGCACCACTTGAAAAAAACCGATATCTTCGTAAAACCAGATTCTTCTAAGAGAAGGATGTTTTCTTCAACCGTCAATGGCTGCAAAAAATCTTTCAGGGCCCTATCTTTTTGCTTAATTTCAATATCAGAATAATTATTTTTAATCTTAAAATTATAATATTCTTTAGAATAAGCATTTGAAAAAAAAGGCTCTGTGTTTGTTATTTTTTCTGATAATATTAAAAAACCTTTGGGCTTTAGGGTTTGATAAAGATTCGATAAAAATATTTTTCTCTGATCTTTTTCTATAAACTGAAGAACATAATTTATAATAAACATATTCGCGGCCCTGTATTTAAAGTCTAAGATGTCGCTGACATAAAAGTCGTACTTTTGAGAAGGTGAAAGTTTTCTCTTTTTCTTTTGAGCTTTATGAATCATGGGCTCTGAACTGTCTATGCCCGTATAGGCAAAAGGGCTTTCGCCCATGCTTTTTTTTAATACATTCAAGAAGTTTCCCGTTGAGCATCCTAAATCATAAATTACGGGATTTTTATAATTCGCCTCTTTCGCGAAGCCTGCGCTTAAAGAAAGAACTTCTTTATAAAAAGGTATTGACCTATTGAGCATGTCGTCAAAGACTTTTGCCACAATCGGCGAAAAAGAAAAGGGCTTAATTTGTTTATAAGGGTTTTGATAAATCTTATCGCGCATAGATTATTTATCTAAGATTTATTTTTTTATAATACGGCAACTAAAAAACATATTAAAACCGGCGTTTTCTCTATTATTTCATAATAAATTAAAAGACATCGCGGCGCATTTTCATAATATTATTATCCTTAAAATACAATCTTGATAGACGACATAAATTAAATATTGGTAATGACATTTGGTCCATCATGAAAAACGATAAAGATGACAAAATTAAAGAGAAAATAGACGATAAAGAGATAATTCTTAAGCTTGAAGATTCTATAGAAAAACTATCTGAAGAAATTATAGAATATTATAAATCAAATGAACACCTATCTAGCGTAAAAGAAGAGCTTGAAAAATTCAACGAGGCTTTGCAAGAATCAGAACAACGATGGAAGCTTCTCGTAGAAAATTCACCCGATATTATTATTGCCATAAATTCAGATTTAAAAATAGTATTTATCAATAAAACAATCTCAAAGACGCCGCCTGAAAAAATTATAGGCGAAACTATTTTAATCTTCGTGCCGACGATGTTTCATAAAAAAACCGTAAAAAATATAAAAACCGTTTTTAAAACCGGAAATTCTGAACTATTTGAAACTCCCGCAATCACAAAAAACGGAAAACCCTTTTTTGTTTCTGTACGCATGAGCCTGGTCAAACATAAGAAAGAAAAATTTATATTAATGATTGTAACAGATATCACAGAACTTAGAGAAGCGCAAAAAACAAATAAAAAAAACAACGACCTGTTAAAAAAAATAAATAATATACAAACAGAATTTATAAGACATGCAGATAAAAAGGCTTTTTTTCAAAATTTACTTCAGCATATCTTAGAAGCTGCAGAAAGCGAGTTTGGCTTTATTGGCGAAATTTTTTACGATGAAAAAAACAAACCTTATCTGAAAGCTTATTCAGTAAGCGATATCGCGTGGAACAAAGCCAGCCGCGATTTTTATGAAAAATACAAAGACACCGGTTTTATATTCAATAAACTGAACAATTTATACGGATATACACTAAAAACCGGCAAAATGGTTATTTCAAACGATCCGGCTAGCGATAAAAAAAGCGGCGGACTTCCTAAGGGACATCCCCCTATAAAATCTTTTTTGGGCATACCATTATACAGAGGAAAAGAATTCATAGGTATGGCCGGGTTTGCCAACAGAAAAAAAGGCTACTCAAAGGAATTCGTAGATTATCTAAAACCCTTTGTATCGGTATGCGAAACTCTAATAGAGGCCAATAGAGAAAACCGAATGCGGGTTGAAGCCGAGAAAAAACTTAAAAAATCTGAAAAACAGCTTCGAAATTTAGCCCGAAGAGCGCAGACAGAAAGGGAAAAAGAGGCCCTGCGCATAGCAAGAAATATTCACGACGATTTAGGGCAGATACTTTCTCTTTTGCGTTTTGACTTATCATGGGTTCAAAGCATGCTAAACGAAAGCCAGCAAAACATTTCTCTTAAGATAGACGACTCTATTGAACGAGTCGATCACGCGGTAAAAACGGTACAGCAAATCACTACCGATCTAAGGCCTACAATGCTTGATACTCTCGGCCTAAAAGACGCTTTAATATGGCAAAGCGAAAGCTTTAGCGAAAGAACAAAAATTGACTGCAAGATATCTTTTAAACCCGAAAATATAAAAATTAATAACGATATTTCTGTGGAACTTTTTCGCGTTTATCAAGAGGCCCTTACAAATATCGCGCGCCACGCCAGGGCGACAAAAGTCATTTCTCATTTTTTTCTAGATAACAATATGCTGACGTTTTCTATAAAAGATAACGGAGTCGGTATTGACGAAGAAAAACTCGAGAATCCAAATTCATGCGGACTTATAGGCATGCGCGAGAGAATTTTATCATGGCGCGGAAACATGAATATAACCGGAACAAAAGACAAAGGAACAAAAATTTTTATTGAAATTCCGTTAGAAAATATAAATATGGGTATACAGTAAAATAAAAGATAGAAGAGGCGATTATGACAAAAAGATATTTTTTTCATTTAATATGGTTTTTACCGGCTTTTATGCTTTTTTCTACATGCTTTCTTTGGGCCTTTGATAAAAACTCGCAGGTAGAAATGCTTTTTGACGTTCCCGAAGAGGGCTCAGCCGTAAGCGTAGATTCTGACGAAGCCTATGAAAAAATGGCTCCCGTTGACGATTTTGGTATTGTTAAAAAAGAAAGATCGGTCATAATGATTGAAGATAAACCTAAAATTTCGCATAGAAAACTCAATATTGACGCATCTGAGCTTTTAGGCGAATCTCAAGGCGAATCGTTCGCCGTTAAAGCCGCCAAACAAGCCGAAGAATTCTTAAATAAAAATATTAAATCTGTGAATATTAAGGGCAAAACATACAGAATTGATAAAGACTGCGCTTATTTTGTAAGAGCCGCTTATTGGCTGGCGTCTGATAAGCAGCTAGATTTGTACGAAGACGCCATTTTATCGGGAGCGGTGCCCAGAAATATCGGCTCGGGCGTTCGACTTTTGGCCTATTATATGAAGAATAAGCATACCTATGAATCTAGAAAAGCCCGCGTAGGCGATATTATCGTATTTGATAATACTTACGATAAGAACAAAAACCGAAAAAGAGACGATTATTATACCCATGTAGGTATTGTCACCAAAATTAGAAACGACGGCACCATTGAATTCGTTCACGGCAATATAAGCCGCACCATAAAAAAAGGATATATTAATTTTAAATATCCGAGCAAGTCTCGCATAAAAGACGTGAAAATAAATTCTTATATTAGACCAAAATACCGGTGGGAAAGAGACTCATCCAGAAGTTTAGCGGGTCATTTAGTAAGGGCCTTTGGCGGTTTTTAACGGCCGTTAAGTTATTTCAAGATCAAAGTCTTTTGCCAGCGAACCGCCAAGATCAATCTCATGCGTTTTGCCCATAAGATAAATTTCGACCGTAATTCTTTTTTTGCGGGCGTTTACTTTCTTGATTACGGCTTCTTTTCCTTTCAGGGGGCCCTCCAGTATTTTTATCTTTGTTCCCGATTTTACAAACTTTGAAAAATTAATCGTTTCGCTTTCCTGCGTCAGCTCAAAGATATAAGCGATTTCTTCGGTCTTTACCGGCAGTACCTCTTTTTTCTCAGATATTTTTGTATCGGCGATTCCTAAAAATTTTGTTATGGATGTTTTTAAGCCGGTTGTTCGACACCTTCTTAATACTTCAAGGGCCTTTTCATAATCAATTTTTTCTTCAAAAGAAATGAAAATATATCCGGGAAACAAAGGCTTTTTCTCTTTTTTTATTTTACCTCCTTTTCTAATTTCAAGTTCTCGTTTGGGTATAAAAGTTTTAATCTCGGGAAATTCTTTTTTGAGTTTTTCTCTTGCATCTTCTTCATTGCCCCCGTATGCTTGAACGGCATACCACCAGTTATTATTTTGAACAGACATATTTTATGAGAACATCGAGAGTTGATCTATATTTTTGGGCCTTTTCACCATACTTTTCTTTGCCGTCTTTTCTGTCTGAAAGACAGGTTCCTGCTTCCAAAGCCCGTCGGTCTCAAGCTCTTTTAAAAGCTCGACGGCGCGATTTGTGATTTCTTCGGGAAGACCGGCCATTTCGGCCACATGAATGCCGTATGATTTGTCGGCCTTGCCCTCGATTATTTTTCTTAAGAATACAACCTTGTCATGTTCTTCTAAAACAGAAACGGTAAGACCAATGATGCCTTTGTCGGGCTCTATCATCTCGGCAAGCTCGGCATAATGCGTTGCAAAAAGCGTTTTCGGGCGCCCTAAATCTTCGCGGTTTAAATATTCAATCATCGCGCGGGCAATGCTTATGCCGTCAAAGGTAGAAGTTCCGCGCCCTACTTCGTCTAATAAAATCAAAGATTTTTCGGTAAAGTTTTGAAAGATGCGCGCGCATTCAGACATCTCAACATAAAAGGTGCTTTCGCCTTTGAACAACCTGTCAAAGGCGCCTATTCTGGTAAACACCCTGTCTGCAAGAGGCAGCTGCGCAAAAGCCGCCGGCACGAAAGAGCCCGCCTGCGCCATAATTTGAATGAGACCCGTTTGTCTTATAAAAGTCGATTTGCCCGACATGTTCGGGCCGGTTAAAACCGCTAGGTGCCTACCGCTATTGTTTAATTCAATATCATTGGGAACAAATATTTCTTCGCGAAAAATTTCTTCAACCACGGGATGCCTTGACTCTTTTAATAAGAGAGCGCCGGTTTCAACAATTTCAGGGCGGATGTATTTTTGCAAAACAGCGGCTTCTGCAAAAGAGAAGAAAACGTCTAACATAGAAAGTCGCTCTGCCCATACTCTAAGAATATCGGTGTTTTCAATGGCTTTTTGAACCAGCCCTTCAAAAATTGATTTTTGAAGAGCAAGAATATCGTCTTTGGCGTTTAAGATTTTATTTTCAAGATCTTTTAATTCGTCGCAGGTGAATCTTTCTGCGTTGACAAGGGTCTGTCTTCTTACGTAACTTTGCGGAGCTTTATCAGATAATCCCCTCGAAATTTCAATATAATAGCCTATTACTTTGTTATATTTTATTTTTAAGGTAGAAATTTTATACTTTTCTTTTTCTCTGTTTTCAAATTCTTTCAATATAAGATGGGCCGATTCGCTGGTTTTAAAAAGATCGTCTAAAATATCAGAATATCCCGGCTTTAAAAATCGTCTTTCATCTAAAACAGGAGGAAGATTTTCTGTAAAAAGAGCGGCGTCAAACTCGCTTAATAGATCATCAGGAAATTCGTTTTGCAAATCATAGTTTTTATTTATCCATTTAGGCAGATTCGTTTCTTTTGATAATGAATCTTGTATCTGCCGAATTGATTTCATGGTTTCAAGAAGCGCGCCTAAGTGCCTTACGCGGGGTTCATGATAAAGAGCGTTTATGATTCTAAAAAGGTCATGGCAGTCTTTTAACAGACTTCTTATGACTTTTCTGGTTTCTGATTTTTCGCAGGCAAAATAAACACAGTCGTGCCTCTCTTTTATTTCATTCATATCAAAAGACGGCGCCGATAAAAACTCGTCTAACTTTCTTCTGCCCGCCGAGGTAACCGTTTTATCAAGAACGCCGGCAAGAGAAGCCTTTCTTGTTCTGTTTTGGTCGGTTAATATTTCAAGGGTTTTTAGGGCCGAATCGTCAAGAACCATTTTTTTCAACTGATTTTCATTTCGCAGCGCTTTCCAGTTAATATTTACTTTAGGCGCAATTTCTTTCATGTACCGGTAAAAAGAGGCCAAAAGCGTTTTATCTTCAGGGTTTAACTCAAACGGATCAATATTTTTAACCTGAAACATTTCTCTTAAGATTTCATCGGTATTTTTTTCGCTTAAATTATAATTTCGACGCGTTAACGCTATGCTATGAAATTCCATAGCGGGTATTTCTGCCAGCGTTACGGCCTCTTTTGCGCCTCTCGATTCTAGAAACCCTTCTATATCGCCTGCCGGTTTTTTTTGCAGCCATAACTCGCCTGTAGAGACATCGGCCAGTAAGATAGAAATTTCGTCTTTTGAGGCGTTTAATACCGCAATCAGCCTTTTTTCATGCGCCGATAGCAAATCTTCTTCAAAAATGCTTCCCGGCGTAATTACGCGCACAACGTCTCTTTTTACTATTTTTCCGGCGGCGTTTTTAGGGTCTTCAACCTGCTCGCAAACGGCTATGTTCTTTCCCGATTCTAATATTTTATGAACATAATTATGCATGGCATGATACGGTATGCCGCACATGGGAACCTTATCTTGCCTTTTGGTAAGGGCTATATCAAGAACTCTTGCCGCGTAAACGGCGTCGTCTAAAAACATCTCGTAAAAATCGCCCATTCTAAAAAAGAGTATATCGTCTGCAAACCTTCGTTTTATCTCAAGGTACTGCCTCATCATCGGGGTAGATACCTCGGGCATTTCTACAGATTTATTTTCGGTATCTTCGCTCATCTTCTTTGTTTAGATTTTACCAGTTTAATAAAATTTATCATCTTTTCGGTGTCTTTTATGCCGTAAGATTTTTCAACGCCGCTGGCGGTATCGACCCCTAACGGGTTTACTTTTTCAAGAGCCTCTGAAACATTTTCTAAATTGATGCCCCCCGCGAGTAGAAAAGGCATATTTATGTTAACTAAGAAATTCCAGTTAAACGTTTTTCCCGAGCCTCCGGGTATAATTTTTGTTTTATCTATCTGAATGCCCGCTGAATCGAAGATTACAAAAGAAAAAATATCAAATTTTTTTATAATCTCGGGCGCAATCTCTTCTTTAACGGCAACCGACGGAATAATGTTTTCAACGTCAATTTTCTGAATTATAGAGTCAAATGATTTATGATCTGAAGGCAATTGAACATATAAATTTTTTGTTTTGAGTTTTTGCCGGCAAGAAAGAATATAATCTTCTTCGTCAAAACCGAATACCAGAACAAATTTTGCATCAGGCAGTAAATTTATTATATTTTGAGCTTTTTCTATATCGGCGCATCGCTTGCTTAAAGGATGCAAAACAATTCCTAAATAATCGGCGCCTTTTTCATAGGCGTCTTTGGCGTCTTTTAAGTTTGTTAACCCGCAAATTTTTACCAGAAAACCATTTTTTTTCATGACAATAATAAATATTCAAGTGAAATTCGCTATATATATTTATCGTTTCGGTCAGACCTCGCCGAAGTTCTATTTAAGTTAAGAGTACAGGAAGTTCAACTTCAAAGTTTACCATCAGTTCTTTTTTGCCTTCCATGTCGACATAATCATTTAACTGCGAAACAGAAATTTTGCCTTTATGTTTTTGAATTATCTTGTTTACCATCGTTAACCCTAAACCATAATCAAGCGTTCCGTAGCGTTCGTCAAGATATTTTGATAGACGAAAAAAAGGCTCAAATATAATTCTTTCATAACCTGCGGGTATTCCCTCGCCGTCGACAGCCGATTTTGACGGAGAATTTAAGAATGAGACAGTTAATTTATTTTTTGCGACGGTCATTAGAATAATGATAGAAGTATCAGCCTCTGAAAAGCGCAGCCCATTTAGTATCACTTCTTTGACCGCCTTTTTTAATTGTTCTTTATTGACGTTCACCTTTTGACCGCTAAGAGGAAAGTTAGGATCGCTTATTTTCACCTTATGATTTTTTATTTTTATAAGTTCGTCAAGATCGACAATGACCTCTTTAAGAAGCTCGTAAATTTCAAGAGGGCTTACAGGAACAAGCCTGAAGTCTTTACGAATCAACTCGTCAATTTCGCTGATTACTTTTAGCGCCTTTTCGGCCATTTGAGTATTTGAGATGATAAGATCCATTAAATTTGCTTCAATTGTATATTTATCGCCTTCTTTATGTATCTGCTTGGTCAATAATGAAAGTAAAGAAATTAACGTGCCGATACCCGCCCCCTGGGTAAAGCTTGTCTTCAAACTTGCGAACAGATTTTTATCATATTTATCAAAGCCTTTTTTGCTTGAAATTTCTTTTCTAAGAAGGTTCCAGTCTAATTGTCTGGCAAGCCGCACTTCTTGTTCTTTTTCTACGGCTTTTTCCATTTTTTTTAGGCCGGCTAATTCAAAAGCTTTTTCTACTTTAAGAAGAAGTTCTTCTGAATTGACGGGCTTATTAATATAGTCATAAACGCCCTGCTTCATGATTGATACGACGGTTTCAACGTCTCTATCGGCGGTTTGAACAATAACAATGGGTTCATTGCCGGTTTTTTTCATTTCCTGGATAAGGTCAAAGCCCGACATCTTCGGCATGTTTAAGTCAATAATGGCAATAGGGTAAAAATATTCTTTATACCTTTCTAAAGCTTCTTCTCCGTTTGCGGCTAAAACCGGAGTATAATTATTTTTTGATAATATATTTGATATAATTTTTGCCGATACAGGATCGTCTTCAGCAATTAAGATTTTACTTTTCTCTGGTTTCATTGTAAATCAAAAATAATATTCGGAATTTTTTTAAGCGAACCGTCTTGCATAAGAGGGTAAAGATGCGTCATATCTTTGGCTGTTATCACAATTTCTCCCCATAATTTCATGCATTTATCTAGCACGTCAAGGGCTTCATTTTTCTTGTTTACGCCCGTTAAAGCTTTGCTTAAAATAAAAAGCGCCTCAGGATCAGTTTCTCCCCATTGAGAAAAATGCTTATTAATATATTCAATTGCCCTGTCGTACTCTTTATAAAAGAGACAGCATTCTGCGATTAAGTCATGATATGGAAAATCTTTATCTTGTTTTGCGGCATGCAAAAATAAGAGAAGCGATCTGCCATAATAACTGCTATAAAAATACAAATTAGCCAATTCCATATACAAAAAGTATAAAGCAGGATCATTTTTTTTTCTTGTTTTTCGGGCGACTCTCAAGGTCTTTTTTAAGATACCGATAGCTTCTTTACCCCTGTGATTATCTCTTAAAAGCTGAGAAAATGTTAAAGCATACTGCACATTAGCCGGAAAAAGGCAAACCGATCGTAAATATAACCTCGAAGCCTTATCGGTTAAGCCGATATTTTTATAAAAATTTCCCGCAATAAAGTTTATTTTTGCGCTTAACGGATTTTCGTTTAGCAGCTGCTCCATATAATGTTTTGCCGCTTCAATATTGCCAACCTGTACCAGGCACTGTATTTTCATTTGAGCAATATTGGTTTTTAGGTGTTCATTTTCAACTGTTTTTTCAAGAGAAGATAGAAGATTAAATGATCGAGTATAATCTTCATCGTGAAAAAGCTCCTGAGCTTCTCGCAGTCTTTTAAAAACTTTTCTTCTTTCAGAGATAGGCATTCATACCCTCGCACACACATTGTTTATATTTTTGATTATATATCAATGCTCTTATCTCTGCCAATAAATTGTTCATAATTATATAATATTGAACAATTATTTTTATTTTTTATGATGTCAACTTTATTTTTTACTTAAAGACCGTCTCGGGGGCCGAAAATATATAACTTGTGGTATACGATTATTAAGGTAAGGCGTCAGTTTCTTCAGCCTGTACTCTTGTCTAAAACCATTCATCGCATGCTAGCTGTTAATTCTTGACATTTTGTTAATAATAAAATATATACCTTTGGTTAATTATTTTTTTATAAGAAGTAATCAACCAAAGGAGTTTCTTGTGGAAAAAAGAATTGGTTTTGGGAAAAGACTTTTAGCGTATCTCATTGATATTGTTCTGGTCTTGGCTTTGTCAATGGTTTTAGGCCCTATTATTGGCGGCGTTTTAGGCGGCGCAGCGGGAGCCGCCGGTTCAGGGGGCGGCGCAGACGCGGCAGTAGCAGGCGGTATCATGGGCACAATCATAGGCGCAGTAGCGGCCTCTGCTTTTATAATGGTCTTTTATTTCATAATAGAAGGCTTCGTAGGCGCAACTTTAGGAAAAATGATTTTAGGAATCAAAATTGGAACCGCCGACGGAAAAAACGGAAGTACTGGGCTGTATTTGACGCGTTATGCGATTAAGAATATCGGTTCTCTGGTAGCTGTAATCGGATTGATTGTGTCTGTTGAAATTATTGGCACTATAGGCAGCTTACTAGGGCTTGTTATTCTGCTTGGTTGTTTCATGGCTCTTTCAAGCGGCAAACAAGCGCTGCATGATATTGCGGCAAAAACAGCCGTTTATAAAAAAGTAGATTTAGCTTAAGATTATGCATAACTTAAGGACGTAATAATTTTAAAAGAAAACCGACTATAATCGTGTTTTACGTCCTTTATATTTAAAGTAACATTATGGATCAGAAAAGCAGAATACAGTTTGACGGAACAGGAGGAAAGCTGTTTAAGCTGTCTCTTGTCAATATATTACTCAGCATACTTACTTTAGGAATTTATTATTTCTGGGCAAAAGTAAAAATTCAAAAATTTATTTATGCGGGAACAAAGGTCTACGGCGAGAGATTTGATTATCACGCAACGGGAAAAGAAAAATTTATCGCGTTTCTAAAGGCTCTTCCTGTTTTAGCGGGCATCGCCGGAATATACTACGGTTCGCAGCAATTAATGAATTATTTTAATGTACCCATTGAATATTCACAGTCTATATTGATTATTTTCTTTTATCTTATATTTATTTTAATAGGCCCCTTGTTAATTGTGGCCAAGTCAAGATTCACTTTAAGCAGAAGCTCATGGAACAATGTTCATTTTAAATTCAGAGGTAAAGTTAAGCCTCTATATAAAATCATGCTGAAAGGGATATTTTTGTCTATTATTACAATAGGCCTATATTCTCCCTGGTTTATCTGTGAATTGCAAAAATATATGACCGAAAATTCGAATTTCGGAAATATGCCTTTCAAATATACGGGCAAAGGCAAAGAACTTATAAAGTATTTTATATTGATATTTATCATGACAATTATTTTTATAGGAATTATGGCAAATATCATAATTACAACAAGAGAAATTACAAAAAAAAATCTTCAAGACATAGAAGCTATGCAAAAAGAAAAGTTAGAAACACAAATATCAATTCACAATGTTGACAATAAAAAATTCCCCAAAGAAAATAACGATTTGAAAAAAGACGATCCTGAAATTACCGAAGACGAAGAACCGACAATTGCAGAAGATTTTGAAGAAGAAAGCGATTTTCCCTTCAACCCTTATGTTTTAGCGGCCCTTCCCTTTTTATATTTAGCCTTTATAATTTATACTTTTTATTTAAAGACAAAGTTATATAAATATCATTGGGAAAACACTCATATTCAAGATAAGCCGATAAAATGTACAATAAAATTCGGGGAATATCTGGGCAATATTATTGCGGCCAATATTATTTTGGCCATTTCTTTTGGCATTGCAGCTCCCTGGGCATATATAATGGTAAAAAAATATGAATTAGAGACAATTTATTTACCCGAGAATATCGATTTTCAAGCCATACAGGCGGCTCCAGCTGAAGGGTCGGCTTTTGCCGAAGCTTTCGAAGAAGCAGGCGATTTTTTAGATACCCTGGCAGATTTCATTGGATAATACAGAAAACAATCAGGCCCATTACTACGATGGCCAAACCGTTTCGCCAGAAAAAGGCGTTTTAAGAGTTGATTTTGACGGAATTAAATTTATTTCGGACGATTTAATAAAAGAATATATTTTCAAATTTGAAGAAATTGAGAATATTGTTCAATATCCCGATTCTTGCCATATCGAATTAATGACGGAATCTTTAAGCGTTTCTAAAAAAATTAAAATCTATAACGCCGAACTTAAAAAACAAATAGAAACGCTTTGGCTGAAAAATAAACAAAGCGGTAAAGAGAAAATCGCTTACAAACTGCATAATTTAAATTTTAAGAAAATATTTCTGATTTCATTAATTGTAATTCCCGCGTTTTCGGCGTCCATATTGTTTTTATTTTTTAACGCATTCAGAATAATTCCGAAAAGTTACGACGTGTATATAGGAAATTCTGTATATGAAAAAATTGTAACTCAGTTAAGGCTAAAAGAATGTCAAAACACTGAATTAAAAGAAGCGGTTTACGATATTTTAAAGAGAATTCCTAAAGACCAAGATATTTTTCAATATTCAATTTTAATCGCAGACTCTGATATGGTTAACGCTTTGGCCCTGCCTGGGGGTAAAATGATTGTCTTTCATGAATTAATTGAGAAAAGCGATTCTCCCGAAGAATTGGCGGGAGTTTTGGCGCATGAAATCTCTCATATAGAAAAAAGACACGGCGTTCAGCAAATGATAAGAACGCTTGGCTTTTCTTTTTTGGTTTCTATTTTTATAGGCGGATTTGCCGAAGGCTTTGAAACAATCGAAACAGCGGCAGAAATTGGGGCGACTTTGTTATTCTTCAAGTATTCCCGCAATTTTGAAGAAGAAGCCGACAAGACGGCACTGCAAAAACTTATAAAAGGGCATATAAATCCCGAAGGATTCCTTCTCTTTTTTGAAAAACTGGATAAACTTGAAAAAGAGACTCTTGAGAAAATTGCAGATACCGAAGAAGATAAAGAAACTTTTTATAGAGTGAGCGACTGGATTAGCACTCATCCCGCTTCAAAAGACAGAATAAAAAACATCAAAAGCGCATTACCGTCTGAGAAACCGGCTAATATGCCTTTTTCGAGCGCCAACTCATGGAGCGCTCTCAAACTAAAATGTAAAGAATAAAAATGTTTAAACGTAATCTAAAATAGATAAACTGATTTCTTATTTTGAAATCATGCCCTCTAAATCTTTAATGGTTTTTTCTGAATAACCGATATGCTTTATAAGAATTTTTCTTTTCGAATCTATTGCGTATAGACCCGGCAAAACTGCTTCGCCGTCAGGCTTAATAATGCCGTAAGCCTTGCCGATTCGCTTATAGGTATCAAATAAAATTGGCATATTTGCGTTTAATGAATTTATAAATTCAACAACTTTTTCGGTTGAATATTGGTCAGAATTATCAAGAGATATTAAAAAAACGTTAAACCCTTTTTTTGAATATTTGTCATATAAGGCCTGTAATTCGGGAATTTCTTTTTTACACGGTTTGCACGTCACAGAGAAAAAAGCAAAGACAGTAATATCTCCTTTTTTTAATTGTTTTGCATAATTTCTTAGGTTGAATGTTTTTCCTTTTGCGTCTTTTAATATAATAGGCGGAGCCTTATCGCCGATTTTAAGAGCCGCGACAGGCATGCTTATTGCGAAAAATAGTATCATTGCTAACGAAGCTGTTAATTTATTTTTTTTAATTTCTCTAATCATTTGTTATTCCCTAATTTAATAATTTTATTATTTTAATAAGACATTTATTTGAATTGACATATGCTGTCAATAAAACTCTGGGGACAGATTGAATCTGCCGCACCGGATATTTGCAGACATTTAATACTCGTAAATCAGAAGCGCGCCAGAAAGATAAAGAACTTGTTAGCAATTTGTTCTTGACGCCTTGTTTAATTTTTAATTTAGGTTATTAGAGGTTCAATATGGCACACAAGAAAGGCGGCGGTTCATCTAAAAACGGAAGAGATTCCCATTCAAAACGATTGGGCGTAAAAGCGTTTGGCGGTCAATTAGTGACAAGCGGTTCTATACTTGTCAGACAGCGCGGCACGGTTTTTATGCCCGGCAAAAATGTGATGAAGGGCCGCGACGACTCTCTATTTGCGACTACTCAAGGGCAAGTCAAATTTGAATGGGTAAATAAAAAGAAAAAAAGAATTTCTGTTTATCCTGCCTAAAATCATTTGCATAAATTTATCGATGAGATAGCCATTCGCGTAAAAGCCGGAGACGGAGGCGCGGGGTGTGTATCATACCGCAGAGAAAAATATATTCCCAGAGGCGGCCCCGACGGCGGCGACGGCGGGCATGGAGGGAACGTATACATCAAAGCCGACCAAAATATTCTCAATTTAAGTCATCTTAGAAAAGATATTCTCTATCATGCCCAAAACGGCAGGGGGGGAACCGGTCAAAATAAGAGCGGCAAAAAAGGAGAAGATATAATCATAAAAGTTCCTATCGGAACCCAAATTTTTAACGAAACGTCTGATAATATTATTCATGATTTCTTAGATGAAGAAATATACTGCGCGGCGGAAGGCGCAAGAGGCGGCAAAGGAAACGCCTTTTTTAAAAGCGCGACAAACCAGTCGCCTCGCTTTGCCCAACCGGGAGAAAAAACCGAAGAAATAAAAATAAATTTATCTCTTAAATTAATAGCCGACGCGGGTCTTGTGGGCATGCCAAATGCGGGAAAGTCTACGCTGCTTAAAACGCTTACAAGGGCAAACCCTAAAGTGGGCAATTATCCGTTTACTACGCTTACCCCAAATCTGGGGGTTTTAGAAATTGACAATAAAAAGCGCATATTTATTGCCGATATTCCGGGTATTATTGAAGGAGCCTCGCGGGGGCACGGCCTGGGCCTTTCTTTTTTAAAGCATATTGAAAGAGTGAAGGTTTTAATCTTTGTTTTAGATGTAAGCGCCGCTCATGTCGAAGAAGAATTAAAGATACTAAGGCATGAACTTGAAGAGTATAACCCTCAGCTTCTCAAACGGCCCTATATCGTGGCTTTTAATAAAGTTGATTTGCTTGCAGATAAAGAATTTCTCAATGAATGGGTAATGTCCTTTGAAAAAGAAGGAATACATCCGCTGCCTATTTCGGCGACAAAAAAAGAAGGCATTCACGATTTAATAGAAGAAATAAAAAAGAAATTATGATTAAAACCGGAAGATTTTTTTCAACGCTATTGCCCGGCCTTGCGGGAAGCTATGCTTCTATTGAAAAATGCGGTATTTATGAAATTGAAAACTCTGTTTTAATAAAAGAGAAATCCTTTCGTCGTATTTTTACCTATCGGCCCTTAATACTTCCTTCATTTATATTTAGAATAACCGAAATTAACGACGTTGCAAAAAATATAATTAATCCCGTGAAAACAGGCCTTGACTATCCGCCGCTGACGCGGTACAAAAGAGACGAGCTTAAAATTGAAATAAGCCCCGCAGAAGTTCGCTTTGAAAAAGACGCTGAACTAATATTTGTAATTGAAGATAATATTGTTGTAAAAAACATTCCCGCTACAGGCGCGTTAAAAATGAATTTGCCCGATGAGTTCATATCGGCCCTTAACAAAAACAAGTCGGGCCGCATTCTTTTTACTCAAAATAATTTCTCATTTCTTTTAGAAGAGTGGCAGAGCCGTTATAGCCTGAAGAATGTCGATGACGATTATTCACAAAACTCAAATATCTTTGACGATTTTTTTCAAGCAGAGAAAGACGCCGGCATAACTTATCGAAAAGAATTAATTAATTCAAGAAAAAGAAAAGGTTATTTGTCGGTAAAAGATCTCTTAGACCCCGAAAACGGCTTTGAAAGATTAATCGACGATATTCTGTCGCAAAAGTTTGCAAAAGGATGGATTAAAAACAGACAGAAAATGGCCAAACTTTTAGATATTATCAGAGTTTCAAAAAGCGACGAAGAAGAAAAAATTATGCAGGCCCTTTTTATCAATGATTTGCCTTTTTATTTACAGGTTACCGAAGAGTTATTTCAAGACTGTCTTCTGCCATATATGAGCCGCAAAGAGGTTTCAGCGATCTTAGCCGCAGCGCCCGATGAAATTTTAATTTCAATATTCAGAGAAGCCGAACATAAACGCCTTTTTTATCGAAATTTAATATCAAAAAACAGATACAAAGACCTTGAGTCTCTTTATAAACGAAATAAAATTGACATCGCAGAGTCTGAAAACCCAAAGAAAACCGCATTATGGGAACATATTGAAAATGATTATCGCCTTCGTAAAGAAAGGTTCTTAAATATCGACGATGAAGAGCATGATATTTTTGTAAGACAACATCCTGAGGCTAAAGTAAAACGGGCAGAAAGCCCTCTGGCGCAAAAGCCTATAGGCTACTATCTAAATTCTAATTCATTTATCAGGACCGTAGAATTTCAAAAAAATAATCTCGCCCTTAATATAAAACGCGCCTTTTACAGCCTGGTTGTATTGATTGAAAAAAGAAAAGGCCTTTTTTTTGAATATTCTTTTCATTCGGTTAAAGAAGGAATTTTAATAATAAGAAATATTGAAAGAAAGCCGCGTTTTATTTTGTCAGCGGGGGTTGATTCTGAAAGAAATCTTCATGAATCTTTTTCCTATATCGCCAGAGAAGCGTATGCCTAAAAGACAGAGAACGCCTATAGAAATTCAGAGAATAAAGACTCGTTTGAGAAAAATATATTTCAAACGGTTTAAGCGTTTTACGAAAAAGTCAGAAACAAAAGATATTCTCAATACGATTCATGAGAATATGAGAAATAATATTAACGATTTGCTTTTGTCTTTTGAAAAATCAATTCAAGATAAAAAAATAATGGCCTATGAACCCTTTTCTACAGAGCCTCCGGTTTTAAATATTCTGGAAACTTTAAATCTTAATGTCTACTATCCTAAAATTGAGGGAAGCATATTAAAAGCCGTATCTTCTAACAAATCAGAAGAAAGAAATATTAGCGAAATGGATATTATTATCGTACCGGGACTTTTTGTAACAAAAGAAGGATGCAGATTAGGACGCGGCAAAGGATACTATGATAGAACGCTGAAACTTGCTCCTCATATAAAAACCATATTCTTATGTTACTCATGGCAAATTTTAAGAGCTCTGCCCATAGAAGAGCATGATATTCGCATAAAAATAATCTGCTCAGAAAAAGATTGGTTTTTATGTATTTAAGTATATAAAAATTGCTTTCTTTTCAGTGCTTGTATATAATAGAGGTTAAATAAACGAAGGAAATTATCAAAAAAGAAATGGAAAAACGAAAAGTCTCAAGAGTGCCTTTTCAAGTAAAGGCATATATCTTAGAAGAACATGAAGAAATTGAAGTAGAAGTTGAAAATTTAAGTTTAAAGGGTATTTTATTAAAATCAGAAAAAAGCTGGCCTGCGAATACCGAGTTAAGCTTGAAAATATGCCTAACCGAAGCTCAAGATGAAGAAAATACTATCAGGTTAAACGGTAAAGTCAAAAGATATGATAACAATAACGCCGCAATTATATTTAATGAAATTGATATAGACTCTTTCTCGCTTCTGCGTCAGGTTGTATCTGTAAATGACGGCGATCCTGAAAAAATATTAAAAGAATTTCTTGATATTTCTTAAAAAAGACTTGTCATAACGGCTAAAACCTGATCTATTAACCTTGTGAGCAAGGTACTATTAATTTTGATTAACCGTACGAAGTTAAACTCATTTTTCCTTTTACTATTGTATATAACAGCGGCCTTTCAACTCAGTTTATACTATTTTTTTAAAGTTTCCGGAGATTATCATAATATTCTTTTAGAAACGGGACATTTAACGGCAATAATCGGATTTTTTATCGGCATAGCAGGCGTACAATTTATTATTACAAAAACTCATGCCTATGACATGGGCAACCTTGAAATGTTGGGATATTCACGACCGGCCTATATGATATATTATATCGCGGTTTCTTTTATATTAATAATAGTCGGTACGCTTTTCGGCTTATTGGCTTTTTATATTTTTGAAAATATTTTTAATTCACAAAATACTATCTCTAAAATAGATTTTTCGTATTTTAAGATATTCAAGAATATGCTTCTTCTTTTCTTAACCGCATCGACTTTATTTTATTTATTTCACTCGCGAAAAGATCCTATGCTTCTGGTGAAAGAAAGACAATGATTAGAATTAATGACGTTCAGATCTCTTATAAAGATAAAAATGACATTGTAAACGCCGTTAAAGGGGTTTCGTTTGATATTAACGAAGGAGAATACTTAGCGTTAATTGGTCCCGCCGGCAGCGGAAAGAGCACTTTGCTGGCGGCAATCGCTGGTATGCTGATACCAGATAAGGGCGATATCGTCATCAATAAATATAAATTAAAAAAGATATCAAGAACCAAACGAGCCTTGGTAAGAGCCCGTCAATACGGAATTATTTTACAGTTTTCAGAAATGGTTAATCGTTTTACAGTCGCCGAAAACCTATATTTTTCATGGTATGCCGCAAACAGAGGCGTCAGCGAAACCGATTTTCATGACCGTTTAAATCGTCTTACAGACAGACTTGACATGAAAAACCTTCTTGATAGTTTTCCCGCAAAATTATCAGGAGGTCAAATGCAAAAAGCTGCCATCGCCAGAGCTTTTATAAAAAATTCGCCCATCATATTGGCAGATGAGCCTTCGGGCGATTTAGATCCGGCTAATATTGAAAAAGTTAAAGAACTCTTTTTAGAAGAAAACGCCGAAGGAAAAACCATTTTTCTGGTGACGCATGATATGAAGCTGGCGTTTGACGCGAAAACAATATACGAGATGAAAGACGGCCGCTTGTGCGACTTAATCAAGCATGATTAGTAAATGGGCGAAGTTACTTTTTTAAAATAATTTTCTTCATTATAATTTTCATATTTTTCAAAGTTTATGGGTTTGCCCTTAGGCAATAACTCATCTTTTGAGCCGCTATCTTGCTGCAGCGAATAAACAAGAGAATAAATTCCTACCGCTAACGCTTCGGCATAAACTTGTTTATGATTGACAAGTCTTTCTCTGTCGTAAGAATTATCTAGAAACCCTAATTCTAGATACGCTGAAATTGCGTTTAAATATGTCGGCACCGACCAGGTCGATAAGTAAGGATTCAATATTTTAGGAGCTGTCTTTTTTGAGTTTACCTTATTTACAATCATTCCGTTTCGAATGTACCTTAAAAGTTCCTGCGAAGCGTATAGGTTATCGCCCCCATAACCCTCTTCGCCTTCTGTGCGCCGCCATCTCTCGGGTATGTCTTTTTCTCTCTCCCAAAAAGGACCCTCGGGCGTAAAGTTTAACAGATCAAAAGAATAAGGCGAATTCGGCGGATGTTTTTTTGCCGTTTCAACCCAGTCTTCTTTATCGGCATATATCCATTGCATCATATTATGGCGATAACCCCTAAACTTTCTTTTATCGGCCGAAAGCCCGTCTTTTTTTGACCAGTAACCGGTAAAATAAATCCATGCATCGCATAAGAACCATTGAAAATGAGTTCTTGAATCGTTGCTTACCATCCAGTTAGCGTAAGGCGAGGCAAAAAACTTTCTTCTTATTTTTTGCCTTTTTGATACATTCTTTGTTCTTACATAATCAAGGGCCATTTTATAAGTATCATAACCCGGCGTGATTACAGAGGCGATGGCTCCGTTTTTTTCTTTTCTGCCCGCGGTTAAATGAAGCGAAACAACAAGGTGCGGATTTAGAGCGTTAATTCTGCTGATGGTTCCCTTTTGCATTTCTCCCGTATAAATATCGGGAAAGTCATACAAGCGATACGGAGCGTTAATATCGGTTTTTTTTGACAGATATTCTTTTGAATATCCTGGTATTCTTGATATATAAACTTTTATGGGTTTTTGATTCTCCCAGTTTATATTGCCGATATTTTTAGAATATTTTTTAAGAATTTGCTCAAATTCTTTTTGACCTTCGCTTGAATGGGTCAACTCGAGAATTTTATAAGTTTTTTCAGCTATTGAATAAACTTCTTCGGATTCAATGAGTCCTTTATTTTGCGCTCCCGGACGAAAATGATCCCTATATTCGCCCAATAAAGGATCATATTTATCGCCATAAACGCTTTTAGGCAATAAATCGCGTCCGCCGTGACCCGGGTCAAGAACTACGATATACGCATCGGGTTCATAACCTCCGTATAGCAAAAATCCCGCGGTAAAAAACAATAAAGGCCAGAGTATCTTCCGGCCTTTATTGCTGCGTTTCATATCTTTTTTTTGAAACGATTCGTTTTTGTTTATCAAGCTTATTTTAACCGCCTGAAACCATATTATTTGAGTCGGTCAAATCTCTTCGAAATTCGCTTCTAACCTGATTTTTTTCGTCTTCTGTCAGCTTAAGTCTGATTAGAATATGAATGCCATGTTCTTTGGCAAGTCGATAATGCACCAAAGCTTCTTCATATCGTTTTTCATATTCAAAAGACTTTCCCTCGTCAAATTGAAGATATGCGATAATTAAGTGACCCTTGGTTTTATCGATAATTTTTCCCAAATTGACATTGGTCCTATCAGCGATATCTTGACCCTCGCCTAATTCGGCGGCAACAAGCTCGCCCGCGCATCTTTCAAGTATTTCAGAAGCTCTCTCTTTGTATCTTTTGGTTAGACCTTCCATAAGAGTATCTAGGTCTTCTTTATTACGCTCAAGAGTAATATTTGATTCTAGATACTGTCTTTGGTACATTTCTTTCATACCTTGAACATAATTGCTTTGTATTTGATCAAACTTACTTTTTTCAGAACCATCGCCAAAATTAGCGACCATTGCCTTAATTCTTTTAATGCTATGAAAATTTTCTTCTTTAAGTTTTAATACGTTTTGCTTTGCGTGAAGTATGTCAAGATATGTTCCCGCTCTTTTTTCTTCTTCTAAAGCTTTTTCGCCTTTTTTCTGACCGCTTTTGGCTTCAGTCTTTTTTTGAGCAGTCTCTTTTTTCGTTTGCGCTTGCTGCGCCGTTAAGACCGCCGGAATTAATATCGCGACCATAAAAAAAACTAGTTTTGTCTTTTGAAACCTTCCTTGTTTCGTGTACATAATTGATCTCCTTACCTTTTAATATTGGCGTTTTTAGAAAACTGTTTATTGTTAAATAAACTCATTTTCAGAAAACATCCTCCTTTTGCTTATTTTTGGGTTCAATGTATTAAAAAAACGACAGAAAAGCAAGAATTTTTTACTCTTTATCATCTTAACATATCACCGTTTATAATTTTATTTGACGCCTTAAATGTTAAAAATATAACATTTATTCATGTCAATTTTGTATAAAAAAAATAAAAAATTTACTTTATTGATTAAAATAATTTTTTTCATTTTCTTAGTACCTTCATATATTATCGGCAGCGAATGGCCCATATTTAAAGGCAACCGTTATTTTACGGGAAATAACGATGAAATTATTGTAAAAAATAACGGCATAAAATGGCTTTTTTCGGCTGATTCAAAGGCGATTAATCCCATAGTTTCTGACGGCAGAGTTTTTTTTACCGATATAAAAAAAAATATTTACTCGCTTGACGAAGAAACGGGTAAACTAATTTGGAAAATTGATTTAACAAAAATAGCGTCGCAATTTATATCTTTCCGAAAAATCATGGGAAAGGCCAAATATCCCCTGGTTTATAAAAATTTTCTTGTTATTACAGACTCTATCGCCATCTACTGCATCGACAAATTTACGGGAAAAATATTATGGGCAAGAACAGGCCTTCAAAGCGGCGATTATTCTACGGCAAAAAATTCTATAAAAGTAGACGGAATTTACGCCGACCCTTTTTTGGCCAATGACGCTATTTTTTACGGAACCAGAACGGCATTTTATTCGCGCAATATCGCAAACGGCAAATTAAACTGGGAAAATAAATCAATACAAAGTTTCAGCGGATTTCCGGCCGTATATGAAAATTTTATCTTTGCGCAGTCTGTCGATTATAATAAAAAAGAATATAATTTATACTGCTTAAACAGACACACGGGCCAAATTCTATGGCAAAACCGGCTTGAAATGCCCTTTAAGATTTTTGCGCCGCTTGTTTATAAAGAAAAAGTTTTTATGCCTATTGACAGCAAATTATATTCCTTTGACTTAACGACGGGTAAACTTTTGAATACAAAAGACTATAAAGAGGTAATAACTTCAAATTTGGCTTTTACAGACGCAGAAATGCGCTTAACGCTTTCAAACCATAAAATTATTACCATTAATTCTATAACCGAAAATATAAAAAATATTCAAGACCTTCCCAAACAGTCGTCCCCAAAATTTATAACCATACGCGACCAAATATATATAGCGTATTCGCAAAAAAGAATATCAAAGAAAACCGGCAAATCTGAGTATTATACTACAATTAAAGCGATCTCTCTAGACGATAAAAAAAATTTATGGAGCTTTGAGCCTCTTACGCCGGGATCTTCTACTGAAATGGCGGCTGAAAACGGCGTTTTATTTGTATCGGCCGGCAATATATTGTACGCGCTAGGCGATAAAAATAAAGATAATTATAAAACAATCGAAGACTATCAAAATCGGCGGGAAGACAAAATAATTAAACAGCCGCAAAAGAAACGAAAATTAAATCTTACTCTAAAGAAAGAAGATAACGAAAATAAAAATGTTGAAGCCGAAATTATTCAAAAGAAAGACGGCGAAATAATTTCGCGAGAAAAAAAAATATTAAAAGAAGGAGACAACAGCATAGAAATTGTTGAAGGCGAAGAAGTAGAAATTATCGCTTCTGATAAAAATCACTTTCCTGAAAAAATCATAATTGAAAAAAACAAAGATAAAGCTACATTAAGTTTGAAAAAAATAAAAAAGAATAAAAATTATACGGCAGAGGGAGTTTATTTTGAAACAAATAAAGCTTACTTAAAAAAAGAGTCTCTTCCTATGCTTGAAAAAATAAAACTAATATTAAAAGAAAATTCAAAACTCAACCTTGAAATACAGGGGCACACAGATTCTACCGGCAAAAGAGAATACAATCTTGAGCTTTCAAGAAAAAGAGCAAACGCTGCGGCCGAATATCTTATTAAGAACGGCATTTCTGCCGAGCGTCTCAAAATTAAAGGGTTCGGCCCCGATAAACCAATCGCCGATAATAATACCGACCAGGGCCGCTCTAAAAACAGAAGAACTGACTTTATTTTTCATTAAACGCAATAATGCGGTTTTTTCCCGAATCTTTCGCTGCATATAACGCTTTATCGGCCGCCGCAATTAATTTGTCTTCGCTAGAGGCCTGTTCGGGATATGAGGCCGCCCCTATGCTGGTTGTAACATATATTTTTTGACCGCAGATCGTTTCAAATGGTTCGTCAGATATTTTTTTTAATATTCTCTGCGCGGTAATATACATATTGTTTATTGAAGTATCGGGTAAAATTACAGAAAATTCTTCGCCGCCATATCTGCAAAATCGGTCGACATTTCGAATTTCACAGCTTACTCTTTTGGCAAATTCGACGAGAACAAAATCGCCGGTTTGATGACCGTATTTATCGTTAATCTTTTTAAAATTATCAAGATCAATCATTAAGATAGATACATGCGTTTTTTGGCGGTCGCTGCGAAGTATCTCGTCTTGAAGAAAGGCGTGAAAGGCCCTGTTATTATAAATTCCGGTAAGGTTATCAAGAGTAGCCAAATCTCTTAATTTTTTTTCTGATTCTTCTAACTTAGCCGTAACCACTTTTATCAAATAATATAAAATTGAAAGAAGAATTAGAAAAAGAAATCCCGCAATAGAAAGTTCAAAATAAAGACTGTTTTGTAATTGCTTAACTTCTTGAGTTATATCTTTTACCCCTACTAAACGAGCTACAACGTTTCCTTTTAAATCTTTTATGGGCATCATTAAGACTTTTTTATGAATATCATTATGCTCATAGGTTTTTATCAGGCCCGTGGTATTATCAATATTTTTCTTTAAGTATTTCAAGAAATGCTTATCTTTAATTTCTTTTGTCTCAATATTAAACACATGATTTTCAAAAATATCCCAGTTGAATGTGCGGCCTAACATTCTCATACCGTCTTGCCAGTCTTCTTTTTTTAAATATTTTTTTTCGACAAGTACATACGCGTCAATTTCCATAAATTTTTCAATCGCCTCAACCATATGTTTAACTTCAATTCCTAACTCAATGAAACCCTCTAGATAATTTGTTCTTTCGTTTAATACAGGGTCCACATACCTTAAGGTCAATGTGCCAAGCGGGCCAAGTTCAATTCCCGATGCGGGTTTTTTTGTATTTTGGGCCTCAATAGCCGTCTGACGATTTATAATATCGCCGTATCTTTTTGGCTGATGAACCCTTAAAAAGCATTTTCTATCTGAGTTTATGAAATACATATGCGTAATTTCAAATTTATTTTTAATTTTATTGAAAAAGTCAACGTTCAAGCGAAAAAGGTTTTGGCGATTTGTGTCGGCAAACGCCTTTAGAACAGAGCGATTAAATTTGATAGACTGGGTAGAAACCCCTAAGGCATTTTTATGATCATATACAATTTCCTGAAAAAAATTATTTATAAGTCTAGAGTTTTGTATCGCGTCTTTTTCTATTTTTGCTTTTCGAAATTCCTGATGTTCATATAAAAGATAGGCCAGTAAAAAAAATATAATTGTATTTAAGGGGCCTATTAAATAAACAATGAGATGCTTGTAGAATTGCCGGCTTCTTTTCTCTTTAAAAATTTCATCATAGTTACTCATATTGAAAAAAACAATTCTATAGGTCAGTTCTTTTGCCAAGTTTATTTCTGCAATTAATTTTTTATTAAAATGAATATGAGCGTGATCTACGATTTTTATACCCGCAAATCGCGGCCGCGCGTGCGAAAAACAGGCTAAAATATAAAACTTGTATGGATGTTATTTTTTTTTAGTTTGACCTTAGACATCTGAAGAAGAAAAGCGAGATAAAAATGAATTCTGTCGGCAAAAATCACGATATTGGGCGCGAACTCAAAAAGGCAAAAGAGATACAAAAACTTCTTTTACCGCAGCATATTCCTGAAATTAACGGAGCGGATATCGCTTTTCAGTTTGAGCCCGTACACGAATTAAGCGGAGATTTTCTTGATTTCTACTATAAAAAATCAGACGACCAGCTTGGTTTTTTTATCTGCGATGTTTCGGGGCATGGGGTACCCGCCGCGCTTTTAGCCGCAATGGTAAAAATGTCGCTTCAGCTTTGGGGCGAGCATATTTCAGAACCTGTGGGAACCTTGAAGAAAATTCATCGATCATTAAACGGCATGATGGGCGAACATTTTCTTACCGCAATAATGGGGTATATATGTCTAAAAACAGGAGCGCTTCTTTTAGCAAGAGCGGGACATCCGCCGGCAATGATCTTAAAACCAGACGGAGATATTCAAAAGATTGAGCCAGATGGAGGCATTATTCATGAGCAAGTTGACCCTTTTTTTGAAGAATATAAAGGAAAGCTTGAAAAAGACGATACCTTAATCATGTTTACAGACGGTCTCATTGAGGCTCCGTCAAAAGACGGTAAAATGCTTGATTATGACGGATTTGAGAAAATCATAAAAGAAAACAGGCGCGAAAATGTTAAAGAGATGGGAGAGAAAATCTTAAAAGAAACTTTTAATTTCGCGGGCGGTAAAGAAAAAATAAATGACGATTTATCTTTATTTATAATCAAATATCATGGAGCAAATATAAAGGGGTAAATATGAATAAAGCAGACAGCATTGTAGATATAGTGGGAAATACGCCGCTAATTAAATTAAACAGAATTGTTGAAGGTATCGACGCAAAAATATACGTAAAGCTAGAATCGCAAAATCCGCTTGCCAGCGTTAAAGATAGAATCGCTAAGAATATGATTGAGGCCGCCGAAAAATCGGGCAAAATAACCAAAGATACAATTCTGTTAGAGCCTACAAGCGGCAATACCGGCATCGGTCTGGCGTTTATTAGCGCGGCAAAAGGATATAAATTAACGCTTACCATGCCCGATACCATGAGCATTGAAAGAAGAAAACTTTTAAAAATATTCGGGGCCGAATTAATACTAACTCCCGGAGCTGAAGGCATGAAAGGAGCAATTACAAAAGCCCAAGAGTTAGCCGAAAGCGATTCAAAATATTTTATGCTTCAGCAGTTTGAAAACCCGGCAAACCCTGAAATTCATCGAAAAACAACAGCTGAAGAAATCTGGAGAGATACCGAGGGTAAAATTGATATTTTTATAGCCGGCGTAGGCACCGGAGGCACTTTAACCGGAGTTTCTGAAGTTATTAAAGAGCGAAAGCCAGAGTTCAAATCAATAGCGGTTGAGCCAATCGAGTCTCCGGTAATTTCAGGAGGCGGTCCGGGGCCCCATAAAATTCAAGGCATAGGCGCGGGCTTTATTCCCGAAACTTTAAATACGAAAATTATCGACGAAGTAATTCTGGTTAAACATGAAGACGCAGGCAAAACAGCAAGACTTCTTGCCGAAAAAGAAGGGATCTTAGGCGGAATTTCTTCTGGAGCCAATGTTTTTGCGGCCATTGAAACGGCTAAAAAGCCCGAAAATAAAGGCAAAACAATAGTGACCGTTATTACCGACACAGGAGAGCGCTATCTAAGCACATGGCTTTTTGAACAGGAATAAGCTTGAAAAAAAAAGATAATAAGAGTTTGTCAAATCGAATACCTGCCGACCCTGAAAATAAAATATTTTTAAATGGGCTTGTCGAAAAGCTGACTCATGAAAATGAACTATTGGTACACCGTTCAGATTGGGATCCGCATTATCAACTTTTGCCTTCAAGAGATTCGATTTTTTCAATCATAGAAGAGTTAAAAGCGGCTCTTTTTCCCGGATATTTTGGATCTTCAGAGCTTCCTATACAAAATTTACATTTTCACGTAGGCGCGGCTTTAGACAACTTACAAAGAGAATTATCTGAGCAAATTAGAAGGGGTCTTTGCTTTACCTGCCATAAAGAAATTGACTGCGAAAAATGCGGTTCTTTTGCCTTTAGTCTGGCAAAAAAATTCTTAGAGGCATTGCCTGTCATTCAAAAACAAATCGCCAAAGACGTGATGGCCGCTTATAACGGCGATCCCGCCGCTACATCGCCTGGCGAAGCGATTTTCTGTTATCCGGGCATTTTAGCCATTGCAAGTTACAGACTAGCTAACGGTCTGCATAAATTAGGCGTGCCGCTGCTTCCGAGAATTATTACAGAAAACGCCCACAGTAAAACCGGAATAGACATACATCCGGGAGCCGAAATAGGCGATTCTTTTTTTATAGATCACGGCACCGGCGTCGTTATCGGCGAAACATGCATCATAGGAAAAAATGTACGAATCTATCAGGGGGTCACTCTAGGCGCAAAAAGTTTTCGATTAGACGATGAAGGCAATCCTGTTAAGGGTATTGAGAGGCACCCTATTATTGAAGACAATGTAATCATTTATTCGGGAGCCACTATACTCGGAAGAGTCGTTATAGGCCAAAATTCAATCATCGGCGGAAACGTCTGGATAACAACCGATGTACCTTCGGGCAGTAAAATTACGCAGGCCGCGGCTAAAGAAACGGTTTTCACCGGCGGAGCGGGCATATAGTTTTTATTTTAACTCATAAAAAATATCTCTTCTGAAGTATTTCTTTAAATAAAGGTCAAAAGAAAACCTTGTATTATTTTCTGTCCATTTTATTGTAATCTTCTTTCCTCCGCTTAAATCGGTTAGAATGATTTTTTCTTTCAAATTCTTAAATATTGTTTCTTTTTCGTTTGTAAGAAGCATTGCATTGTCTAAAAAATATTCTTCTTTTATCTGAAAAAATTCAAAATATAAAGCGCACTCGCTGTTTTCTGCCATCGCGAAAAATATTTTTCTTTCGGTCTCATGCTTAATTTGCATTCTTGTTAAAGAGAATTCAGATTGACACGGCTTAAAATCTCCTTCTTGAATAAGAATTTTCTTGTCAAGTCTTGAAACGGTCTCTCTTTCTTCGACAATATCCCAGGGCAAGGCGCATGAAAAAAAACAATAAAAAATCGCAAATATATTCTTCATTTTCTCTAAACAGAATTAAATATTCTTTTTCTTCGTAAACCATAAAATACAATACTATTATTGGCAAATTCAAGTTGTTGACATTTCAAAAAGTATTTAAGAAGATGCGCAAGAATTGTGTAAAAGAAAATGCAAACTTTTAAAATTTTTTATTTATTTTTTATTTTTTTAACAGCTTCTTTTTTTTCGCAAATATTTTCTGTAAGCTGGGGCATTCTGCCCGTACGAACATTGACCATAGAGAAAGACGATACAAAGTTTGGGCCCGCGTTAACAGACGATAGAGAATTGAACTCTAAAGAAATTTCGCGAATTATGCATTTATATTTAAAAATGAGCGGTTTTAACGCGATTATAAACCAAAGATCGATAGAACATATTTTTAATAAGCTTAATTTCTCTTCAAATAAAAAAATAACAAATTCTGAATTAAAAAAATTAAGCCGCCATATTGACGCCGACCGGTTTTTACTCGCTAATATAAAGAAGAAAAAGGGCGCTTTTCAAATAGAATCTATGGTTTATTATGCGCATTCTGACAGGTTAACCGACCCGATAATTACCGAGCATAATAATTTATGGCAATTGATTGGCGCGCATTTGCAAAAAAGGTTTCCCAATATTCGGTTTCCTGAATTTGAAGACATTAGTTCAAAAAGACCCGTTATTTTTGCCTTAGACGCTTCGGGCGGTAATTATTATGAAATAAGAAATCTGATAAAATTGATTCCTAAAATAGAGGGCTCAACCTATACTGTCTGCGCTATAGACGGATATAAAAACTTTTCTTTTTTATCGCCTAAATATAATATAAGCGAAGCTTATCAATTCTTAAATAAGCTTCAGGTAAAAGGCGGCGCCGATTATCTTGAAGATTTTGAAAAGGTTTTAAATTGCGCGTTAAAATATAATACATACGCAGGCGGCAAAGAAAATAAGCCTGTAACTATTTTTCTTGTAGGGGGCGTTTCTCAAAACGAAAGCGACAGGCGCAATATTAACGGGCTTCTTCGGCGTTTATCAAAAATATCAGATATTCTCATTTTAGGTTCGGGAAAGTCAAGTCTTGAAACTATTGAATTCTGGAAATCGGCCTCTGAAAACATTTCTCGAAACACATTATCTATCTATCAAGATATTACCTATACCCATGAAGTCGGGTTATCAAGCGGCGAGGCCTGGCATGTTCACAAAAAGGCCTTTGAGATTTATGAAACCAGGAACATTGAAATTTCTGATAACGATAAAGGTATACAAATACCTTCTCACAGACAAAGCGAATTTACGCCGCATAACTTGTTAAAAATATATAAAGACTTGTCAAAAAATGCCGTCGTAAGCTCTTCTGAGCTGTCGCTTAACATTGACCGCCTTATTTTAACAAGCCTAAACTCAAAAATGAATTATAAACGCGAAGAAAAATCCCAAAAAAACGCCCGCTTATTAATAGAAATAAACAACATTCCTTTTTGGATTTATATGCCCTATGAAAACGTTTATTCAAACTCAGGCGAAATAAAGCTGAACAAAGACGAATATTATTACTTTCTTGTTAACTTAAAAAAATCTGAAAAGGGAATGCCTTTGGCGAATTTTAAGAATTTCGGATCAATTTATATAGACGCCTTCGATATACCGAAAACTTTAATTCTTGATATAGCCGAATATTTAAAAAATTCAAAACGATACTTGAATCAATCTTTAAGCGGCAGCTCTATTTACATACTTCGCGGGAAATTAAAACTTATGCGTTATTCAGAAAAAGATATTTTTGATCAATAAAATACTTTTCAATATGTGTTTTCTTTATAATAAATCATTACGGTGAAAAAAAAATACAAAATATTGTTTTTATTTTTAATATTGCTTCAATGCGGCAATAATATTCCGTATTCTAAAGAAACGCTGCTGAAAAGGCCCGTCGGCGTCTCTATCGTCGCAAAATCGGGTCTTGCTTTTGATTTGTCATATCATGTTCAAAATGAAGAAGATACCTTTGACGGCTACAATGTTTATATTTCAAGAGATTCTATCAGCGATTCTGAAATTGAAACGCTGGTTCCCGCTTTAAATCTCTCAGGCTCTTTGCCTACGTTTCAACATTCAAAAGACGAGGTTGATTTCGTAAACAGCGTAACGCAGAATATTGCATTGTATAGCGACAGTATAACAAATTTTGAAAACGGCGTTACTTATTTCTTTCGCATAGCCGCTCATTCACGATACGGCTATTTATCAAAAGCTTCAAACGAAGTTTCTGCCGCAGCTTTTGAATAAAAATTATTTTAACCTGTTATCGTCGCAAGTCTTTCTGACGGATCTGCAATCTCGGTTATACGGACGCCAAAATTTTCGTCAATGACCACAACCTCGCCTTTTGCGATAAGTTTACCGTTAACCAGTAAGTCGACTGGTTCGCCAGCGAGCTTATCAAGCTCAATAATAGAGCCTTCGCCAAGACTTAAAATATCTTTAACATATTTTTTGGTTCTTCCTAGCTCGACGGTCAATACCACCTGCACATCCATTAAAAGCTGCGCATTTGGACTCATACCGCCCGCCATTGACGAACCTCCCTTTGAAACCGCCGCCGGCGATTCTCCTGTATCGAACTGGTCTAAATTAAATACGTCATCTGCCATAGATTTTCCTTTTTATAGTTTCTTTATATTAATCATTATCTTATTTTGCAGTCAATTTCGCGAGTCTTTCTGCCGGCCCTATGATATCAGTTACGCGTACCCCAAAATTTTCGTCAATAACCACAACTTCTCCTTTCGCTATTAATTTCTTATTTATTAATAAATCGACCGGTTCGCCCGCAAGTTTATCAAGCTCAATAATAGAGCCTTCGCCAAGACTCAATATCTCTTTTACAAATTTTCTTGTTCTTCCCAATTCTACGGTCATACCCATTTGTATATCGAGTAATAAATCAATGTTTACCGGCGCATGCTGAGCAGATTCTCCCACCGCCTGCAAACTGGGAAAAGAAACAGGGCTTATGGGCACATTCTGCTGCCCCGGTTGGTTTGACTGTCGGGGCTGAGGAACAAAGAAACCCGCTTGTTGGGTTTGTTGTTGCTGTTGTTTCTGAGGCTGCTGCGCCTGCCCCGACGATTCCATAGCAACTCCCGCCGTTTTGGCAAGGTTATTTGCCCATCTGGCCGCGGGTTCTCCGTCTAAAAAATGAATTAAGCGGCTGTCGGGATGGCCTTCAAGTTTTAAATTATACGTGATTTTTGCCGTAAGGTTTCCCTGAAAAGGAGGCAGCTCTGCCGAACCGCTGTACACAATTGCATCGGCGGGCCCCGGCGATAAGCTTTCGCCAAATTTATCGGTAAGCTTATTAGACAAAGAAGAAATTATAGTGTTTGCCAGCTCGCCTATCGTTGAAAGATGAGCTTCGTCCATTTCTGCCAGCTCTGCTTCGGCGCCCATCATTAGCGACGCTATTTTTTTGGCCTGCTCAGTGGGAAAAACCAAAGTAGACGTGGCCGACCCCATGCGTATTACGGCAATTATTGAGCCGATTTCAATTTCATCTGAAACCGAAGTAGCGTTTATTTCTTCTATAGACGCCTGCGAAATATTAAAATCTTTACCAATCAGGGTTCCCGCTGAAGAAGACGCAGTCTGCATTGCATCGTTAAATGCGCCAATGAGCAAAACCTTTCCCTGTTCGCTCATTGTTTCGCCTGTAGAAATAGTGGAACCGTTTTGTAAACTAATTCCCGTTTCTTCAATAGGCTCGTCTGCCCCCATCAAAAGGGCGTCTATTTCTTCTTGCGATAGAGAACCTTCTCCCATCTAAATCTCCTTAATCTTAACGCTTGTAAAATCGCAAACGCCTGCGGCAATTTTAGGTAAACATAAATCAATATGCGATATTGACAAGTTATTTTTCAGTATAAACTCCTCGGTATTTTTTCAGACGCCGCTATAATTTACCGTTTTAGCTTCAACTCGCCTGCATGCCTTTATTTTAGCTTACTACCAATTCTTCAAAATAAACCTCTTCTATTTTGCCTTCGCTTAAAATCATGTTGATTTGCGATTTAATTTCATCGGCCAGATTTAATTTTTGAAGAGGAGAAGCCAAATCTTCTTTCTTTTTTCCCCCAAGAATGATGTTAATAATATGCATCATCTGGGTTTGTCTTTGAACCAATTCTGTTTCAAGTTTTTTATTTGTTCCGTCATAGCCAAAAGCAATCGCCACCTGAATAAAATGCGGCTCGTCGGTATCGGCCGTATTCACGCGGAATTCTTTTTTAAAAGGGAACGCCGCTAAAGGAGGCGGGGCCGGAGCTATAACTATATCCTGGGTTTCTCTATATGCTTCATTTTTCACTCTGCCCGCTACAATATATGATATTAAGAACATAAGTAGCAGGGCCACAATGCCTCCCGCAACCCATAAAAGTATCGTAACAAGTTTAGATCTTCCGGTTACGGCCGAGGCCAGCACCTCGTCGTCTTGTTCTTCGTCGTCAAGTATTTCATCATCGCCCATTTTTTTACTCCTTTAAGTTGATATTCTATAATTATTTAAATTCTTTCTTTTATTTTACAAATTCTTTTTTATGTCTTATTATATATAACGTCTTATTCTTTATATTTATTTAGATAATTTATTTTCTTACTGGTAGCCTTCAGTGGTATATTCTACGCCCGGGATTTTTTTGCCCGGCAAGTCGCTGTCTTGATAATTTCTTTTATAGCTTTTTCCGGGAAGTATGACAATATCAACTCTTCTGTTAATGGCCCTTGCTTCGGGCGTTGTTGACGAAACCAGCGGGCGATACTTTCCGTATGAAATAGCCGACATTTTTTCGGGCTCAATATCTTCTACCTCATGAAAATATCTTAAAACATTGATAGACCTCTGGCCGGCAAGTTCCCAATTTGTTTCATATTTTTCGGCAGCCGGACCTCCTACTACGGGAGTTTCGTCAGAATGCCCCTCTATTCTAATTAATGAAGGTATATGGCGCAGCAATTTTGATACTTTTGTTAAGATCCTTTTGGCCTCAGATGTCAACCTTGCCGATCCCGGAGGAAAGTGGTCGCTGCCTATTAGGCTTATTACCAGACCTCTTTCGTCTTGCGTTACTTGTACTTTTTTAACCTTGACCTCGGGTTTGAATATTTCTGTGGCCATCTTTAAGGCTTTTGACAGATTTCTACCGGCTTCCTGCGCGGGCAGGGTTTCGAGACTCATGCCCATTTCTTCAAGTTCTCCTTTTGAAAGAGTTTGTCCTCCCTCAAACAGGCCCAATGACCCCCTAAAGGCCGATAAAATCAAGCGAAATTCCCGTCCCTCAATTTTTGCTACGGTAAAAAGCATCACGAAAAAGGTTAAAAGAAGCGTAACCATGTCGCCATAGGTTAGCATATAAAGAGGGGCGCCAGGCGGAGCTTCTTCTTGTTTTTTCTTTTTTTTTGCCATTTATACGTCTGATTCTTGAGCTAATTCTTTTCTTAACTGAGGCTCTAAATAGCTGGCTAACTTTTCTTGCACAATACGCGGATTATCGCCCGCCTGAATAGACAACGTGCCTTCAATCATTACCTGCTTTACGATACTTTCTTCCTGAGTTCTTCCCTTTAACTTACTAGCCGTAGGTATCGCAAAAACGTTTGCAATTAAAGAACCGTAAAGTGTCGTTATCAAAGCGGCAGCCATACCTTTACCGATAAGCGTAGCGTCGCCCCCTAAGTTACCAAGCATTCCCACAAGACCAATCAAGGTACCAAGCATCCCAAAAGCCGGCGCTAAAGCGGCGAGCGAATCAAACCATCCCCTTTGTTTACTGTGCCTTTCTTCCATGGCGTCTAAATCAATCTCCATAACGTTACGCACAATTTCGGGGTCGGTGCCGTCGACAACAAGCTGTAATGCTTTTTTCATGAATGGATCGTCAAGTTGTTCCATATCGTCTTCAAGAGCCAAAAGGCCGTCTCTTCTGGCTTTTTCTGAAAAACTTACAATTTGAACAATTTTTGCTTTTACGTCAAATTTTGGAATTTCGAATATTTTTTTATAAATGCCCCAAATTCCAAGAGTCATCGAAAGAGGGTTTGAAATAGCGACAGTCGCCATTGACCCCCCTAAAGTAATAAACATTGACGCCGGGTCAATTATCTGAGCCGGACCTAATCCGGCGGAAATAACCCCGACGACAAGGCAGAAAACCGCTAATATTAAACCGCCAATTGATGCAAAATCCATTTTTAATTTATCCTATTTTTTTCTAAATATGTTCTTTTATTATGCTCTATTATACTGTCTATTATTTCGGCTATTTTTTCTTTAACAATTAGTTTTTTATCTGTTGTTAACGTTATCACCGTATCGGGAGTTTCTTCTATCGTTTCAATTAAATTATGATTTACGTAAAACTCTTTGCCGTTTAGTCTTGAGACTTTTATCATATCTTTTTATTTTCGGTATCTTTTCTTATTTTTTTAGACATTCAACGCTTTTGGCGCCCTTTTTTCTACCTTAGCCGAAACAATACCCAGCGGACTGTAGTCATAAATTCGTAAAGGAAAGTTTATGGTATCAATTAACTTTTCTATATTTTTTTTTGTTTTATAAAATTCGTCTGATGTTCTAACCGGAAAGCCGTTTATTAGATATGCATAGGAACTTTTTTTCAGCGACGCAATATATTCATGAGTTTCTCGGTTAAAAAATAAATTAAAAGCCTCATATTTAGCCGAGAACAACCTTGAGTAAATCATATTATCTGCGTAAGCCAGGTCGACTCCTAATAAATAAATTTCAGGCGTTGATTTAAACTTAAGATTTTTTGCCGAATAAAGCGCCCACGAAAGCATGGCCCCGGCGACGGTGCCTGGCGATACAAGAACGGTTGTTTTGAGGTCACTTTTTTTTAGATCGTATACAAATTGAAACAGGTAAATAGCGGTTTCTTCTTCAGAAAGATTTCTTTTGTTGGCGTGAATATAAAACGCAATACTTTCTTTTTTAAGCGTTTTCAAATATAAATGGTATCTCGCTTCTACCGTAAAAATAATTCGTTTTGTATTCGGATAAATTTTAATAAACGAAGAAGCGACAGAATCTGACAATAAAAAAGTAGTTTCTTTTTCGGCTAATTCTGTTATCTCTTTTTCGCAAAAGTCTAGAGAGGGCCCCGCGCCTATGATACAATATCTGCCGTTTTGCATCGCGGGTAAAAGCTTTTCGAGATTAAAAATTTTATCGCGACGCGTCGTCATTTATGGTATTTCTTCGACAATATAGCGGAAAACTTTTAACTTCAAATTATCGAAATTTTCAGAAAGCCCCGCTTTTTTTTTAAGCTCTTTTAAAAAATCGTTTATATCGGGAAGGCTCTCCCATACCGAGGGTAAAAAAGTCGCTTTTTTATTTTCAGCCTCTATCAGTATACCGTGTATAATCGGCTGAACCTGTCTTATAAGCTCTTCTTCAGTATTAAAAATTATTTCTTCAAGAGGGCCCAGAATTGAAATATGAAAATCAAGCATGTTAAAATCTTGCATTGTAACCGGCGAAAATCTGTAATCATTAAACGCCGCGCTGTAGGCGTTATTAACTACGTCTAAAACAAGGGGGCGGCGCGCTTCTATTGAGCCTATACATCCGCATAATTTTTTTTCTTTACGAATAGTGACAAACGAGGCCCTGTTTTCTGATAGAACCCCTGTATATTTTTTAACGTCAATCTTTAATCTTTTTCTTTCTTTTAACCCGTATAAAACAGAATCTTTCGCGAGATTAAGAAGAGCTCTTTTTTGAATTTCAGAAAGACTCATGAATAAATATGATAGGCCCCATAGCCTACGACGTTTTTCTTATCGCCCGATGTATCTCCCGAGTTTAACAGCTTAACGGTTTTTATTTCAGAAGCGTACTCTTTTGAGCCGGTAAGAAGGCCTCTTATAGCGGCCGCGCCGCAGGCTCTATCTGAAGTTATTTTTTCTGACTCAAAATTTTCAATGAACAATGAAGTTTCGTTGTCTTTTTTTTGGGTCTCGTCATATTTTAAATAATGACTTAAATCAGAGCTTACAATGAAAAAGACGTCTTTTTCTTTCCAGAACGCTTTTATGATTTTTGAGACTTCGTTATTTTTCAGGCCCCCTGTAACCATGGGTATAATCTTAAAATCTTCAAGAAAATACTGCAAAAAAGGAATTTGAACCTCGACGCTGTGTTCCGCCGAATGGGCCTTATCTTCTATTGAAACTTCAGAATATTTTAAAAGCTCTTTTTTTATATCTTGATCTACCGGTACTTCGCCTAAAGGCGTAGCAAATTTTTCGGCCGAATGAAGCGCGATGCCGTAAAAAGAATGTCTGTGCGAGGGACCTATAATAAATATTTTTTTATAAAGATTTTTATTATTTTTTAGAAACGAATAGCCCTGCGCGGCCACAACGCCCGAATACATATAGCCCGCATGCGGAGATATTACCGCCTTTGGGATTTTTTTTATTTCTTCTGATTTCTCACAGTAACCATTGATTGCATTTTTTAATTCATCAGGAACCCCGGGATAAAAAATACCCGCAACCGCCGGCTGTCTTGCGCCGTTCATTTATAGGTTATATATTAATGAATATAAGCAATTTTATCAATAAAAAATTTGTTGACGTATGAATTTTTATATAAGTTCATGTAACAAATAAAAATAAGCTTTAAAAACGCTTGTTTTTAATATTTGAAATGTTACTTTTTGATGTTTCAGGAAACTTTTAACGATTCTTTTTAAGGAGACTTTTATGAATAAAGTAAAATATTTTCAAAAAAAAGGCGCTTTAGCTGTATTGCTTTTGGCTTTTTTTAGCGCCGGGCAGGTTTTTGCCGCGCAAAATTTCACTATTACAAACAGACAATACACTGTTCCAGGTACCGAGGCCGCTCTTAATTTACTTGTCGACGCGATGGAAGATCAGGTAAACGCCGATTTGGCCAATTTCGAACAAACAAAATTTTTAACGCCAATGGCAGACGCAACGGTCTTGTCTCATAAGGGTATTGGCGTCGACTATGCGACAAACCCCGATATCTTTATGCTTGGCTTTGCGGTAAGCCCCGCAGCAAATCTCGGAGATTATACAATCAGCGACTTAAGAAACGGCAACGCTTATCATAATACCGAAGGCGGCGGGCAAATACCTTTGGTAGGGCTAAGCGCTCAAATGGCCCTTATGGCCGGCGTTAATCTGGGATATTTTAAATTTCTGCCCGATCTCGGTATCATTGATTTAAAAAAACTGACGGTTTATGCCGATTTTTTTTCTCTTGATCTAGCCTCTACGATGACCAATCTGGGCATGAAACCAAAAGGCACCGAAATAAAAGAAGCAAAATTTTATAATATCGGGCTTCACGGCCAGTACCCACTTTTAAAAGGCAAATCTCTCAGCGTATTAAAATGGGGCGGGGCCTCTTTAACGTTTGGCTTTGAATATACCTCGTCTACTTTCGTTTTAACGACATCAATACCTACAGGTTCGCAAAACGACGGAACCTTTGAACTTACATGGGACGGCACTGCCGATCTGGGTTCTGATATAGGTCTTTTAAGCATACCCATTGAGGTATCTACCAATGTAAGGCTTTTTTATGTTCTATCGTTATTTGTAGGCGCAGGCGTCGACTTTAATATGGGCAAAGCTTCTACCATTGCCGAGGTCACGGCTCCTGTAACCGGTACTGAAGTTTCATCAGGCCTCACGGCTTTTAACGCAGACGCCAACCTTGATATGAGCGAAGAGGTTTGGGCCACGCCGGTTGATTTAAGATTTTTTGGCGGCGTGCAGTTTAATTTGCCTATCTTAAAATTTTATGGCATGGGGGCCTATACCGTAAATGGCGGCTATCAACTCGCGTTCGGGGGCCGAATAGCTTATTGATAAATATATTAAAGCCGATCAAATTTCGTGCAAGATAAAATTCGGCTTCAGTTTATGGGCGCGGCCGGTTATGTAACCGGTTCGCGCGTTCTTATAGAAACCGAAAAAACCAGAGTTTACGTAGACGCGGGCCTTTATCAGGGCCCTAAATACATAGAAGAAAAAAACTTTCAATCTCTTGAAACAGACCCCTCAAAAATTGACGCCATTTTTATAACCCACGCGCATATTGATCACTCGGGGCTTTTGCCTTTAATAGTAAAAAAAGGGTTTCGCGGCCCCATTTTCTGTACCCCTTCTACCATCAAACTTCTTGAGATTCTTCTGCCAGACGCCGGCCGCCTTCAGGAAGAAGAATATAAATTCTACAGTAAAAAGAGAATAGAGCGTTATGAATTAACCGGCCCCCTCTTTAGCGAAGAAGACGCTCATAAAGCCTTAAGCTTTTTAAAACCCCTGCCCTTTGGCGAAAAGCTGAAATTTAGAGATATTACGGCAAAATTTTACTGGGCCGGTCATATCGTAGGCGCGGCATATTTAACTTTAAAAACGATGGGCAAAACGATACTCATAAGCGGCGATATAGGCCCGCGCGAAACCATTTTTCACCGCCAAAGAGAAAAAGCTCCGCAGGCAGATTATGTTATCATGGAATCAACCTATGGAAATCGTTTTCACGAAAAAAAAGACTATGAAACACAAATGAAAAAAGCGATTGATACGGTTACGCGCAAAAAAGGAATGCTTCTTATACCCTCGTTTGCCGTCGGCAGAACCCAGCTTGTTTTATATGTACTATACCGCCTAATAAAAGATAAGAAAGTAAAGCCAATTCAAATTTTCATAGACAGCCCCATGGCCGCCAGGGCGACAAGAGTTTATCTGGAACACCCAAATCAAATTAGAGAAGATATCATAAAAGGCGGATTTCTTGAATTCATGAAATCAAAGGCCGTACAAATGATAGAAAGCGTTTCTGAATCAAAAAACTTAAATTACTTTAACGGCCCGGGCGTTATTGTAAGCGCAAGCGGCATGTGCAGCGGCGGAAGAATCATGCACCATCTTTTCAGCCGCCTGTGGGACAGAAGAAACATGATCTTATTTTCGGGCTATCAGGCAAACGGCACCCTTGGGCGAATTATTTTAGAAGGAGCTTCCCGCGTAAAGATCTTTAATAGAGAGCTGCCTATTCGTTGTCTGGTCGATAACATAAACGCTTTCTCTGCCCATGCCGATCAGGATGGTTTAACTTTGTGGGTTAAAGACTTATCTGAAAAGATGCCTGAAAAAATATTTTTACATCACGGCGAAGACGAAGCCAGAGAAATGCTGAAAACCAGACTTGAAGAAGTAATAAAATCAAAAATTGAAATTCCACGAACTGAAGACGTATACTATTTGTAAATTACTCTGCCTGCAGCGCAAGCGCAGCTACCGAAGGGCTGCGCATCGAGAAGCTATAAAATTCTTCTTTATGCATAGGTCGATTCGACTATTCTTTTCTGAAATGATAAACCATAAGCTGGGCCTTTTTTAAGCTCTTTGTTTCTGAATAATCGGCGCTTCTTTTTTGTAAAGCAAATTTCGACTCTTCTGCGGCGTTTATGATTTCTGAATCGTAAAATATTTTTTGCCTGTGAATTTCTAAAAAACTTGAATTTCTTTCATTTTTTCTTTTATTAAAAAACTCTAAGGTAGAAATTATTTCATTTTTTGAAACGTCGTAAAAGTTGTGCCATAAAAATTCAATGCCATTATGATCTTCTTTAATCGTTTTTTCATGATAATATTTAAGAACATTATATTCGGTGCTTAGATCAAAAATATAATACCCTCCCTTTTTTAGAACACGACGCGCTTCGGCAAAATGTTTTTTTATATTGCCTATATTAGTCAGATAATTTAATGAATCGTGAGTCGCATAGATGGCAGAAAAACATTGGTCGGCGTAAGGCATAGACATCATATCAGCGTTTATCAGCGATTCTATTTTTTTTTCGCGGGCCCGTTGAAGCATTTCAAAAGATAAGTCGAGCCCCGTTAAATTTAAAAACATCTTATTTAAGATTGAAAATAACTTTCCTGTTCCGCAGGCAATTTCGAGAATTCTGTCATGGCTGCCAACTCCAAGGGTTTTAAAATTGTTATATATATAATCGGCCCAAATTGCGTAAGGCACTTTTTTCATAGTAGCGTCGTACACTTTTGAAAAACTTGTATAGGGAAGCTGCTTTTCCATAACTTTATGCTTTTTGACGATAGTATTTTGAGATTTTCAAGGGTCAACAAATTAAAATTGCCTTGACAATGCCGGTTCGTTTTTATCATAATTCGGTTTATGAAAGTCTTTCATAGAAAAATTTTTTTGTGTCATAAAATAAATTCTTAAATAATTCATCATGGATGAAATAAAAGGCCTTAAAACGGGCAAATACAAGTATTACGCGGCTATTTTCATGCCCGCTCTTATTTTAACGCTTTCAATTCCTTTTATTTTATTTGAAATAAATGTTCTGCGCCAGAGAACTATATCTGAAATAGACGGCATAAAAAGAATAGATTCTGTATTTAATATTATGATAAATCTGCAAAAAATCAGAGGTTTAAGAGAAATTGCCGTTTATGACGGCAATTTTGACAACGCGAATATTTTATCATTAGAAAATAAGATAATAAAGTTATTAGACGAGGCAGATTCAGAAACCAAAGAAGACTGGTTCTTTCAAAAAGAAGAAATTGAAAAATTTCAAAAAAACTTTATTTTGCTAAAAAACTTATCTGATACGCATAAAATATCATATTTTGACAGATATACCGAGCTTATAAGAGATTTACAGAACATAATAACCGCGATTTCATACAAGTCTGAGCTGACATTAGATTCTAAATTTGAGAGTCATTACTTAATAGATATTATTATTCACCAGGCCCCGTCTATTTCAGAAGCAATCGGCAGAGTAAGGGGCATAAGCGGCGGCTTAGCCGTAAAGAAAGACATCACCAATAAAGAGAAAATGAATATAAATTCTTTAGTCAACCTGCTGGAACTGGAAATACAAAAAATAAACGATTATCAGAAAATAATTACATATGAATATTACGATCATGTAAAAATATTTTCTGAAATATTTCCTATAACCGCGAAACTTCGGGGAGAGATATTCGACTACATTAATATTATAAAAACAGACGTTATCTTTTCTAATGAAAAGCGTAACGCCCTAAAGGCTAACGCGATATTTAAACAAGGAACCAATATCATATCTGTTGCCGAAAAATTGAACAAAGAATCTGTCAGACTTCTTATTGAGATGTTTTCTGACAGAAAAAATACTTTTACCGCTATAATGATTTATACGATCATGGGAACTCTAATGGCTGGCATGATTGCTCTTTATTTTACCGTCGGTTTTTATAGCAAAAATAAAAAACAATTTGACATGCTTCAGGTGCAAAATGTCGAACTTTGGCAGCTTAAAGAGAAAGCCGAATCGGCAAGCAAAGCAAAGAGCGATTTTTTGGCTAATATGAGCCATGAAATTAGAACGCCCATGAACGCGATTATCGGTTTTTCAGAAATTCTATCTGAGCATATTGACGACGAAGAGCTGCTTAGTTATGTATCGGCTATTTCAAACGCGGGAGACTCTCTTCTTACTATGATTAACGAAGTATTAGACTTATCTAGAGTTGAATCAGGGAAAATGGAACTGGAATTTTCTTCGGTTAACTTTGCCGAAGTTATAGCCGAAACAACACAGCTCTTCTCTCATAAAGCTAAAACCAAAGGCCTTGATTTAACCTTCGAGGTCAAAAATAACGTTCCTTCGGCTATCATAATGGATAAACTAAGAATAAAACAAATTCTTATTAATTTAATCAGTAACGCCGTTAAATTTACCAAAAAAGGTTATGTTAAAGTTTATTGCGAAGCGGTTTTTCCTGAAGAATCTGAAATTCTTGAAGAGCTGATTTTTTATGTAGAAGATACGGGAAAGGGAATTCCTGAAGACGAAATGGAAACTATTTTTTTGCCGTTTGAACAGACCAAAAATCAAAATCACGCAGAGTACGGGGGCACCGGCCTAGGTTTGTCGATCATAAAAAAGATCATTGAGCAAATGGGGGGCAATATTAACGTTTATTCTTCTTTAGATAAAGGCAGCCGGTTTACCGTAACCTTAAAAAATATTGAAATCTCATCGCTTTTAACTGACGAAGACGGCGAAAAAAGCCTTGTCTCTGAAAATATTCTTTTTAAAGAACCCGGAAAAATACTAATCGTTGACGATATTAAAGCAAACCGGAACCTCTTAAAAGCCTTTTTATCAGGCAGAGGATTTACCGTCATAGAGGCAGAAAACGGCAGAGAAGCTATTAATATTGTTGAAAATAAACCGCCAGATTTGATTTTACTAGATATAAACATGCCCGTATTAAACGGATATGATACGGCATCGTTTTTAAAAAGCCATAAAATTTTCAATAAAATACCTATTATAGCAATTACGGCATCGGCAACGCCTGAAAATTTGATAAAAATTAAAAAAATATGCGGCGCATTGCTTCAAAAACCGGTTAATAAATATGCCCTGTTAAAAGAAATGGCAAATTTTCTGCCTCATGAAGCTAGAATAAAAAAGTCGGCAAAACAAAAAGGTGTAATTTTAGACAAATCAAACATTAAACCAATGGAACCTGAAAAACTGAAACTTTTTCTCGCAGAAATCAACACAATAATAATGCCCGAATGGCAGGTTTTAAGCAAAGATATTTTCATAGAAGATATCGAATTATGGCTGAAAAAGGCTTTTCAGACTGCCGAAAAATTCAATTGTATCCAGTTAGAAGACTGGTGTCATAAGATTTCTAATTCAATTCAAACATTTGATATAGAAGGTCTCAAAGCGCGTCTTCTTGACTTTCCTAAAATTATAAAGAAAATAGAAAGTTAAATATACCAAAAGGGTATAGCTAATGAAAAAAACAGCAGCAAAGTCTCTTATACTAATCGTAGACGACGTGCCGGCAAATATACAGCTTTTGGGCAATTTCTTGCGAAAAGCAAATTATAATCTGGCTGTAGCGCAAAACGGCTTAGAAGCGCTCAGTATTGTCGATAAAAAACATCCTGAATTAATTCTTTTAGACGTTATGATGCCCGAAATGAACGGCTATGAAACAATTACAAAGCTAAAAGAAAACAGCGAAACAAAAAATATTCCCATAATTTTTTTAACCGCAAAAGGAGATACCGAAGACGTTGTGAAAGCCTTTGAATTAGGCGCTGTCGATTATATCATGAAACCTTTTCAGCCGCAGGAACTTTTGTCGCGAGTAAAAACGCAAATTGAACTCAGGAGACTTCAAAGCAATCTTGAGAATGAAGTAAAAATAAGAACCAATGAAGTTAAAAAAGCTCATGAAAAACTGGTAGAATCTCATATCGAAGTTATAAATCGTCTTACGTTGGCCGCTGAATTTAGAGATAAAGAAACAGGCAATCATGTGAAACGAATAAGCTATTATTCTATGGAGCTGGGAATGGCATATGGCCTCAATAATGAAGAATGCGGGAATTTATTTGTAGCCTCCGGAATGCATGACGTAGGTAAAATTGGCATTCCTGATCATATTTTACTTAAAGAAGATAAGTTAACTTCTGAAGAAAGAGAAATAATGAAATCGCATACTACAATAGGGGCCCAAATTTTATCGGGCAGTAATTCAAAATTATTACAAATGGCCGAAACCATCGCCTTAACTCATCATGAAAAATATGACGGTACAGGTTACCCAGAAAATCTGGCAGGCGATAAAATACCCATAGAAGGCAGAATTGTGGCCATCTCAGACGTTTTTGACGCCCTTACCTCTGAAAGACCCTATAAAAAAGCATGGCCCGTTGATAACGCTGTATCATATCTGCTAGAAGAGAAAAACGGTCACTTTGACGGTCATCTTGTCGACTTATTTATAGATAAGTTGCCTAGCATGAGCGCGATATTTAAGAAATTTAAAGGATAAACGTGTATAAATATAAGGAGAAACAATGAGTAAAAATAAAAAAATAGCCATTTTAATGGGAAGCCAATCTGATTATGAAACGATGAAATCGGCCTCTGATATCTTAACTGATTTCGGCATAGAGCATGAAGTAAAAATTTTATCGGCCCACAGAACCCCTGAAGAGGTAAAAAACTATGTTGAAAGCGCGCCTGAAAAAGGCATATGTCTATTTATTGCCGGCGCAGGTATGGCCGCCCATTTAGCGGGCGTTATCGCTTCGCATACAACCCTGCCGGTTTTTGGCGTTCCTATGGAAAGCGGGGCCCTAAAGGGCTTTGACGCCCTTCTTTCGACAGTGCAGATGCCGGGAGGTATTCCCGTCGGCACATTGGGAATAGGATCTGCCGGGGCAAAAAACGCCGCCTTGCTTGCCGTTTCTGTATTCAGCATCGATGATCAAGAGCTTGAGACAAAATTAAAGGCTTATAGAAAAAAACAGGCTGAAAAAGTTCTGTCGCAAAATAAATAATTTTTATCTATCGCTTAGTATTTCTAAAACAGATAAAAAACTCTTTGATTTTCGCTGCAGAAGCCGCCAGAATTTCTCTTGTTCTTTAACCTGTTTTTGTAATAACCGGTTTTTCTTAGTTTCGTCGCCTGATAGTCTATTTGCGTTTAGGGCAAATTTTCTTCCTATTTTTTGAAGAAAAGAAAATTCATTAATAGTATCATCATTAAAATTTTCATTTTGAATATCTTTATAAAACGTAGCGGCTTTTTTAGCGTCTAAAATTTCCGTTTTTTCTGAAGCCGAAGATGTTATAAAATCGTTAAAAAAAACATTTTTTTTCTTAATTGCCTGAAAATCGCTCAGATTTATTTTTTTAACGTTTTCAATGGGCAAGCCTTCTTTAGTCATATTATAAACGTTCATTTCTGTTCGGCCAATCGCTTCAGAAAACCATCCGCGATACAACGATAAAACATAATCTGCGGGGATTTTTCTATTTTGAAGAGACGTTTCAAACGAGATATGACGTTTATGAAGAACCTTATTATTTATGTTTTCAATTGTCTCAAGTCTATGCGTAGAAGAAGAAAGCCATGCGTCTGAATGATGGGTGCCCATCGAATGAATCTCTCTATAGCTGTAAGCCAAATCTTGACCGATAAAAATAATATTTTCAAAATTCATAAGCCGTAAAAGATCAAATAAAGACGTAGCTACCGAGCCGCCGGATTGTATATCGCCTGTCGCGTTTTTCAAAAGAAGCTTTTCTTCTAAAAAATCACATCCCGGGGTAATGCTTCTAATATTATCTTTATACTGAGCGGTTGTTCCCAGATAAAGAGGCCCTTTCCAGCGCGTTGTAACCTGCGGATTTGAAACTATATCGGCGTATAAAATAGGAAAATCATTTTTCTTGCCCATGGGCAGTCCCAAAAAATGTCTTGTGGTATACGCTTGAGCGTCTAAGCTTATCACTAAATGGGGCTTTATTCCGCTACGATATAATACGCGATATGCCGAGTCAACGCAGGCGACAAAAACATCGTTGCCGACAGTTTTTAAAATATCTAATGATTCTCTTAAGCTCGGCCCCGATGAAACTAAGAACGCAGTATAGCCGTTGCCTTTTGAAAATAATTTTTTTACAGGATAGGCTCTTTGAAAATTAACAATTTGCGCAATAGAGTTGTAAATCCAACTGATTTCAAACTCAAGACGCGTTAATAGATCTGAAAATAACGACGAGAATGTCTGTTTAAAAATAATTTCGCATTCTTCATAGAATTTAGACGCTAATTTCTTTGAAGAGGCCAAAGAAAATATCCTGTGACCTTTTATATTTTCTGCCGAGAATATCTCAAGAAAATCATTGAGTTTTTCAATATTATGCGGGGTAATCACGGCAATTTCATCGCGGCTTTTTATAAACTGGTTGGCCAGATATTCGGCTAAAACTAAATCAGCCTCGAATAATATGATGTACCCCCCATATTTTTCTTGCTGTCTGATAAGAGCTTCGATTAAGGGAACAGACGCCATACCCATTAAAAGAACCAGAATTCCCTCTTTTATTATAAAATTCCCTAAGATCTTGTCGGCTTCGCGCTTACTGTCGCGCTTGCTCACTAAGGGCAAATATGACTCAGTTTTTATCTTTTCATCCCATATGCCGATTTGATATTGCCCATCAGAATAGTTGATTAGATATTTGCCTAATGCGCCAGAAAGCTTATAAGAAACTATATTTTCAGGCATAAGGCAATCTGCGCATATTTGACCCCATAGCAAGTAAATTTACCATGAAGACTTTAAAAATAGAATGTTAAATATTGATTATGTTTATAAAAGAACTGGAAATCACGGGTTTTAAATCTTTTGCCAACAAAGTAAAACTTAGTTTTGATCGGCAAATTTCGGCGATTGTGGGCCCTAACGGGTGCGGCAAGTCGAATGTCTTAGACGCCATGAAATGGGTTTTAGGAGAAAAATCAATAAAGTCAATGCGTGGTGAAAAATCTGAAGACGTCATTTTTTCAGGAACAGAAACCATTAAACCAAGCGGATACGCGTCTGTTTTATTTACGCTTGATAACAGCCAAAGAATGCTTGATGTCGATTCTGACGAAGTTAAAATAGGCAGAAACCTATACCGCGACGGGCAAAGTCAATATTTCTTAAACAGCGCAAAAGTCACAAGAAAAGAAATTGAGCACGCCCTTATGGATACAGGTCTTGGCAAATCAAGCTATTCTTTTATGGAACAGGGCAAAATGGATATGATCTTATCAAGCCGCCCCGAAGAAAGAAGAATTTTATTTGAAGAAGCGGCGGGCATATCAAAGTTCAAGAGTCAAAAAGAAGAAGCTTTAAGAAATCTTGAAAATACGCAAATAAATATAACCCGACTTAAAGACGTTCAGAAAGAACTTTACAGAGAATTAAAAATAAAAGAAGATCAGGCTAAAAAAACCAAAGTTTATAACGATTTAATGAATCAAAAAAAAGAAAACGAACTAAAAATTTATTTTTTATCTTTGAGCGAAAACGAAGAAAATCTCGAAAAATATAACGAAGCCCTGCAAAAAAAAATGGAAGAAAAAGAAAAAATCTCTCAAAAGCTTTTGCTATATGAAGAAAGTATCAAGCAGCTAGATAAAGAGAAAGAAGAAAGAAAAAAAGAATTTCATCAAAAAGACACCGCAAACAGAATAAATAGAGAAAAAATTAATCAGTGGGAACAAGCCATACAGAACGAAGAAAAAAGGAAAAAAGACTTATTAAATAATCTTGAAATTCAAAAAGAGCAAATTAAAAAAAATAAAATCAGATTTGAAAACTTAAAAAAAGAATTTGATTCGCAAAATCAGTTAACCCTGCAGCTTGACACAAAGCTTGAAAACGCTCAAAAAGCTCTTGCTTCAATGGCTGAAAATATAAAGAAAATCGAAAAAGAAATTACAGAAAACGAATTAAAACTAAAATCTTATAATGATGAACTGAAAGAAAACAAGAAAACTTTAGAAGATTTGAGATTAGAATATGAAAAAGTCGTTAAAGACCTTCTTAAATCATTGAAAGAAGAAAAAGACAAATGGCTGTTTCATGAAAAAGAAAGACTAAACATAAAAAATAATGTTGTATCAGAAATTTTTCATATTATTGAAACATTAGCGGGCATACAAGAACTTTTAAATAAAAGAATATCGACGCGGCTTTAGAAAATGTAAAAAAAGAAATTAGCCGAATCAAAAATAAAAATTGGGATAAGCTTCTAGAATCGGTCGCCGAATTCAGCGAGGGGTTAAAGCATCTTTTATTTGAAAAAGGGGGAATTCATTCGCAAAAAGAAGAGATTGACGAGAAAATATCGCTTACTGAAAGCAGAAATTCTCAATTAGAGACGCTTAAAGAAAAAACTCAGAAAAATATAGAGTGGCTTCGCGAAGATATCTCGAATAAATCGTCTCAAAAAGAATCTCTAGCCGGCGATATTAAAAGTTTTCATGTTCAAAAAGACGGTCTTATCGAACGAGAAAAAAAACTAAAAGAGCAGATAAAACATGAAGAGGGACAGCTTCAGTATTTTACAAAACAAGGCGAAAGAATTGAAGGCGAAGTATTACAACTTGAAAAGAATAAACACGAAATCATAAAAAAAATAGACGAGCTTAAAAAGGGAATTGAAAAAGATATCGCCGCAATATACGCCATCGAAAAAAAAATAACTTTAACCGATAAGAAGAAGACCGAACTTTACGCGCAAATTCATAATGAAAACAACAAAAACTCAAATCTTTTTAAATCGGTTGGCGACCTTGAAATCAAAATCGGAACCCTTATAGGCTCAAAAGAAGCGCTTCTTCAGGAAATTTATAACGATTATACTTTGACATACGGCGAAATAAAAGAAAAATTTGAACGTTCTAAAATAATACCCGAAAAAGAAAAAGAACTCTTAAAAAATTTAAAAAAAGAGATAGAAATTCTAGGCCCCATAAACCCTTTAGCGTTCGAAGAGTTGAAAAACATTACCGAACTTTACAACGCAAATGAGAATCAGATAAAAGATATTACGGCGGCGAAAGAAAACATAGTTAAAATACTGGAAGAAATAGACGAAAAATCCCGCGTTCTTTTTCTTGAATCTTTTGAAAAAATTCAACATAATTTTTCGGAAGTCTTTCAAAAGCTTTTTAACGGCGGCAAGGCGAAACTAAGCCTTCTTGAGCCTGAAAACCCTTTGACAAGCGGCATTGATATACAAGTTCAACCTCCCGGAAAAAGACCGCGTTCGCTAAGGCTTCTATCAGGGGGAGAAAAGGCGCTAACCGCCATCGCCTTAATGTTTGGAATATACATGGTGCGTTCATCGCCATTTTGCGTTTTAGACGAAATTGACGCGCCTTTAGACGACCTTAACGTGGCAAGGTTTTTAAGTATATTAGACGAATTTAGAAATAATACGCAGTTTATTTTAATCACTCACAACAAAAAAACAATGGCAAAAGCAGAATCATTATTTGGGGTTACTATGGAAGAAGCTGGCATAAGCAAGGTATTATCGGTAGAGCTAAAATCCGCTTAATTGACTACAGATTATTTAAATTGATTTGAAATATTTTTTTAAGCTCGACTTCATCGGGAACTTTTATCTTTTTTAATAATGAACTTTTTTTCAGGGCTTCGTCTGTAAGAGAGCCGTTGCTTATCAGTACGGCGCCTTTCGTTTTGTTTTCGTTAACCTTATTCATAAGATTATTTAAGAATATATCGCTTATGCGAGCGTCGTCTGACCATCTTCTAAAGGCAAATAATACTCTATAATCAGGATCGGTTTTTTTCTTTACGATAAAATCGAATCCGTCGCCTTCTGCAGATTTCATTTTCTTTGCGATTAAATAATCGTGAAAGCCGATTACTTTTTCGCAGAATCGAACATACTTTGAAGAAGGAAGGTCTGCATATTGAATAAAAAGTCTATCTATAGATAACGGCGCGTATTCTTCTTTCAGCGTTATCTTAAAATCTGTTTTATTAAAATATTTAGCGCAATCGATTGTCTCTTTTGTTTTTAGACCCAAAATATGAAACAATAAATTATCGGGAAGAAGCCTCGCAACGGTTTCTTCAAACAAGTCATTCATATTCTTTTCAATTTCCTGCGGGAGTCCAAACTCTGAATCAAACCCCGTAAACTTACCGAGCGCTTCAATATCTTTGTAAGAAGAATTTATATTTTTAATTTCCTGGTATATTTTTCGGGCCTCTTCAAAAATAATCGACTTAATTAAAGACAACATTCTATAATATGATATTTCAATCTTAGATTTTTCAGATAATTTTTTTTCGGTTAAAAGTTTCTTAAAAAAAGAAGCGATATCTTCTATGCTTTTATTATGATAGCATATATAAACATAAAATCTGTACAAAAGAGTTATTACGCTTTCTGACTCTGTTTTAAATATAAATTTCTCTATTTTTTCTTTTCCCTCTTCAAAATTTTCTTTTTGCGACATTATGATAAAGTATAAATTAAAATCAAAATTCTCAGGATCTTCTTCCAGTAAATTTTTTATTATATCAAAAGCTTTTTCTGTTTCTCCCGATTCAAAAAGCGCGGTCATAAAGGCCAACTGATATTTAGCCTCTTCAATTTTTAAATGCATGCTTTTCTTTAAGAATTCTTTAGCAATGCTAAATTCTTTTTGACCAAGGGCGATAAATCCCAAGTAACTATTTGCGCCTAATCGTCAGGATCAATTTTCAATAATTCAAGATAAGCCTCGAAAGCCTTTTCAAGCTCGTCTTGCTCATAATGCAAATCTGCTATTCTGCGATAGACGTCTTTAGCTTTTATTTCGCTGTTAAATTCTCCCCTTTGAATGGCCTCGCGGTAAGATTTAACGGCGTCTTGCGGTCTTTTTAATTTTTCATAACACTTACCCATAAAATAATGCGCTTTTGTAGAAGAATTATGTTTTTTTATTTCTAAATCTAAAAGGCTTCGCGCCGTTTCATAATCTTTGGCGTTTAACGCGCTTATGGCCCTTTCGATTCGATCAGGCGCCTTTTGAATCAAAAATAACGAAAAGATTAAAACTAATATTATAAACGGGATAAAGAAATATATTGCCATTTAATAATAAATATCGGCTTTTTCAGATAGAAAACGCTTTTTCATTGTCGTTGCCGGCCTGTTTTTTCGTATGGACGCATGTATTTTTGCTATAAAAATGATGTTCTTTTTTGGTTAGAAGCCGATCTAAACAAATTATGTTTAGAAATAGAAACTCTTTTAGAAAATAAATATAGATACAATGGGCCGTATTATGTATATCATGCCGACATACTTAGAAAAAGACTTCAGTTGACCGCGAAGACCCTTCCTAAAAGTCGTTTTTTTTATTCAGTTAAATCATTATCAAACATACATATATTAAAAATCATAAAAGAATATGAAAATTTCGGGTTAGACGTTGTTTCAGAAGGCGAAATATTAAGAGGTATACTGGCAGACTTTGAAGGCAAAGACATTGTTTTTGCGGGGGTCGGCAAAAAAAGAAGCGAAATTATTTTCGGCCTTGAAAAAAATATTAAATCTTTTCATGTAGAATCTATAGAAGAGTTAAAAAAGATTGCAGAAATTGCTTTATCATTGGGCAAAACCGCCTCAGTGGCCTTGAGAGTTAATCCGAATATTGAAGCCGATACTCATGAATATATAAAAACAGGCTTAGACGAAAATAAGTTCGGATTATCATCGAATGAATTTACTCTGGCTCTGGAAATTATTCGCGAATCTTCGTCGCTAAACTTAAACGGACTGCAAACCCACTTAGGATCTCAAATAAAAGACTCTAAGCCTTATAAAGACGCTTTAGCTCTTCTCGTGAATTTAGCGGGTATCGTTAAAGAGAAATTATCGAAACCTGTAGATTACTTGTCGCTTGGCGGCGGATTTGGCATTGACTATGAAAGTTCGTTAAAAGATATTACGGCAAACGATTTTTCTTTAAAAGAAATAGCCGATTATGAACTTTATAAAAATTCTGAATATCAAATCGATTTTGAACCGGGAAGATTCATCTCGGGCTATTCGGGAATACTGGTTTCAAAAGTATTATATTTAAAAGAAAAGAAAGATTTTATTATAGCCGTTGTCGATTCGGGAATGACAGACCTGATAAGACCGGCCTTATATAAGGCGAAACATCCGATATTGACCGTTAAAAAAAGAAACGAAGCGAAAGCGATTTACGATATCGCCGGCCCCATTTGCGAATCAAGCGATTATCTGGCCAAAAAAATTGAACTTACCGAATTAAAGCAAAACGACCGCTTAGCGGTGCTGCACTGCGGCGCTTACGCTTCTACAATGGGCTCAAACTATAATTCAAGACCGCTTGCTCCCGAATTTTTAATTGAAGAAGACAAGGTTATTTTAATAAGAAAACCGCAGTCGTTAGACGAAATGCTTACTCTTGAAATAAGCGCAAATAAAGCTTAGGTTTTAGATATCTCAAGATATTCTTTTATTTTGCCAATCATAGAAACAGGTATCTTAATATCTTCGTTTTTCATGCGATCAAGATACTTTTGAAACGATAAAGCGTGTCCCGAGGTTTTGGTCAATTCAACCAGTATATCGGTAAGCCTATCTTCTATTTTATTAAATAATAACTCATTTTTCATTACGGCCCTTTCGTAGGGTCTTAGAATTTTTTTATTAACTCCCCGGCAAATTGTTCTATAAAATACAAAACGGGAAATGATATCGTCTTCAAAATCTTCTTCTTCAATGGCTTTATTTAATTTTCGCAAATTAAGAAAATCAACCACTTCAATATCAAAAGTCTTTCCGAAAATTTCATGCAAAAGAGTATTGATTAAAAGATATTCATAAAATCTTAATTTGGAACAATTTGAATAATCGGCCTCTTCTTCATGACCGCAGTCAAGGTACATTACCAGATCGACGTCTGATTTTTTATCGGCTATTCCAAAGTTTACGGAACCCAGAAGATCAAAGGCGATGCTGTCTCCCGAAGATTGAATGATTCGCGCCACTTTAGATATTTCTTTGGTTCTTCGAAACGATTCGCGATTAATATATTGACGAAAATAATATTTTAAACCTAAAAAATGCTGAAAAACCGGATTATCAGGAAAAGGATTTGTCATCTTAAAAATCCGCCCGCTTTATTAATTTCTTTCTCATTAAGGATTTTTTGTTTTAAATTTAGATTTTCATCGGCTGTGACAACGGCAATATGCTTAATTTCCCGCCCTATAAGCCGGTAATAATCAATCTTGTTAATCAAAATTTTCTCTTTTTTTTGAATCTCTATTCTGCAAAAATATCCTCCCTGCGAATATCCCTCTACCGAATCTACGCCCCCGAAATTTGATGGATTCAAGCAAAGCGTTTTGCCTGTTTTTAATAAGCCGCAATCTTCATGCACATGCCCCGATAAAACCAAAGAAGGATGAAAATCGTCAATATATTCTCGAAGACCGAAAGAGCCTACGCTCCCATAGCCTGAAATTTTATCAAGAGTAGCGTACGCCGGATTATGAACAAGTAGAATGTCGGGTTTTTCGCTTTTCATAAATTCAAACGGTTCGCTGTAAAGTATATCATTTTTTCGGTATTCGTTAAAATGAACAGATAAATTTTCGGGAATGCCCGACGTAACGATGGGAGCGCCTCCGTATCCTGAAATTTTTAAGCCGTTTATTATTCTTGATTTCTTATGCAAATCAAGATCGCGCAGAGCCGTATGCTGCAAATTCATATCATAATTTCCCGGAAGGCATATTACAGGGGCCTTTGCGTATTTAACAAATAAATCATTCAGGGTTTGATATTTTTCTCTCATATTTGTAGAAGCAATCTTAAAGAGAATGTTATACTCAACCGCGTCAATTAGCGCGTCTTTATCGAAATTTTCTGATTTTTCTAAAATATCAAGAGCCGCTTGTTTTGGCGTTACGTTTAATTTATTTTTGGTTATATATGAATAAAGCCTGTCTTGAAGTTCGACAAAATTATATAGTTTTTCTTCTGTATAAAACGCTTTATAAATTAAATCTCCCGATATTAAGTATAAATCGGCTTTTGAGTTTTGTACAATATATCTAAGCTGCTTTAAATCGTCATGTACATCGGTAAAATATAAGATTTCAAGTTGATTCACTTAGAATACCCGATAAACTTTATCTTTAGGCAAATCTGTATTATTTTCTACTCTGAATTCGTCATCTATATGATGAGGAACGGGAGTTCTGGGCCTTATCGCTTCGTCATGAATATAAATAGGTACCGGCATAAAACATAGCGTCAGCATCAATACGCTAAGCAGCGCCATCTTTTTTCTTTTTAAATTCAATTTTTCTATATGATGCTCATAAATAGGAGGATGCCTGAGGCCGACCATTATATATATCATCGCCGCAAAAAAAAGCCAACCGGCAAATTCAAAAGATAAGATAAAAATTATGACCATAAAGAGAAAAGACACATTCTTTTGTCTTTTACCAAAGAATGCATATGCAATATGACCGCCGTCAAGCTGTCCTATAGGAAAAAGATTAATAGCGGTTACTAAAAACCCAACCCAACCGGCAAAAACCATGGGATGCGAAACTAAGTAATCGGTCTCAGAAAAATTCGTAAAAAGTTTCGCTAAAATATCAATAATATAAGGCGTTCCGAAATGAAATTCAGCAGACTCAGAGACGACAGGAGAATTTTCAGCCAATAATAGTCCGATAATTGTTACCGGTATTGACAACAAAAAACTCATTGCCGGGCCCCAAAATGCGATATCAAACAATGAGGCTCTATCAGGCGGAAGGGTTCGCATTCTAATATAGGCTCCTAAAGTTCCAATTTGATTTAGAAAAGGAAAGGGAATAAAATAAGGCAAAGTTACTTCTACATTATTTCTTCTGGCAAACAAGTAATGACCCATTTCATGCGAAAATAATATAATCATAACAGGAACGCTGTATGAAAGCGAAAGCAATATTTTCTTAATTTCGTTTTCTTCATTGATAAGGGCATACTGGGTAAATGTCGCCGAAAAGAACGTGACAATGAATAAAAGAATATGATTTCTCAACGTATTAAAAGGCGTTTCTTTGAAATATATTTTTAATTCTTTTATCATTTTTTTCATTTTACTTCTGGCGGTTTTTTATTTATAAATTATGAGTTACTAATATTTTTAGACTTTTTTCTTATTTTCAGGTTTCTTTTTAAGAGTCTTCTTTTTCGCTTTATCGTTTAATTTTTTCTCTAGATTTTTTGTTTCTTTCATAGTAGGATACTTTGGTCTAACATGAAAAGAACTCATAAGCGAATCTCTAAAAATTTTCTTAATTATATTTATATCTGATAAAGTCAAAGGCGATACGTTTAATTGATCTTCATTTATCTTGTTGCTTACAATCACTTCTACAAGATCTTCAATATCTTGAAGAGTCGGGTTCGTCAAAGTTCTTGAAGCGGCCTCAAGAGAATCTGCCAGCATAACCACGGCGGTTTCTTTTGATTGAGGCTTGGGTCCCGGATACTGAAACATCTTTCTTTCAAGGGGCGCTCCATTTTTTTTAGATTTATTTTCTTCAAGAGCCTTATGATAAAAATACTGCATTGTGCTTGTACCGTGATGTTCGGGTATAAAACATACAATCTTATCGGGCAGTCTATATTCTTTCGCTTTTTTTATACCGTCGCATACGTGATCTATGATTATTTTAGCCGATTTCTGCGCGCCCGCCTTCTTAACTTTTTTTGATTCTACATTTAAGTGCCGGTTTTCAGAGTAAAATTCAGGGTTTTCAAGTTTGCCGATATCGTGAAATAAACACCCTACTCGCGTCAAAAGAGCATCGCCTCCTATTGCCGAAACCACTCTTTCAGACAAATTTGCCATCATCAAAGAATGGGTATACGTTGAAGGAGCCTCAGAAGCAAGCCGTCTTAGCAAAGGATGATTGATATCTGAAAGTTCGCGCAGTCTAAATTTTGTGGGAATATTAAAAACCGATTCATACACCGGTAAAATTCCCAACGCAAGAATAACTCCTAAAAATGAATTTGTAACGGCTATTATAATTTTTTGATTTGTTTCGTGATTTAATTGATTAGAAAGCAAATCCATACCGACAACAATAGAGACGACCGCGAAGGCGGTAATAAAAACACCTTTAAAAAACTGAGTTCGTTTATCCATTTTTTGAGCCGAATATATACTTGCCATAACCGTAACAAACGAGATTAGAATGGTTGCCGCCTCGTATCCTGATAAAAAATAAAGATAAAACGACAGATAAACGCCTACCGACATGGTAACTCTTGCTCCGTATAAGAGGCCCGTCAAGATTGCGGCGTATCCCAAGGGTACAAATAAAGCAAAATAAATTCCGCTTTCTTGAATAACCGCCAGTCTTGATATAATAAACGAAAAAACGATAACAGAAAAAATCAAAGAATGTAAAATAACATGAGAAGATAAACCCCTGAATTTTACTTCTGAAAATCTAAAAATATAAAAAGATATGCCTAACGCTAAAAATAGCTGAATTAATAACATTCCCGATATGAATTTAAAATTTGTCTTGTTTTGATGTTTATTTAAGATTTGAACCTTTTCAAACCTGTCTAAATCGACGGGGTCTCCTGCCCTAACGATAATGAGCCCCTTTTTTAAAACGCTTGTTACAGGCTTTATGGCAGATAATCTTTTTTCAAGAAGCGCTCTTGTCTCGGCTTCGCTGTATGTCAAAAAAGGTTTTCTGTAATAAAGCTGAAGCAACCGGTGTATTACAAGCTTTTTTGCATTTTCTGAAATCATATTTTGATAAAGAGCGTCTCCTAAATTAAAAAACTCTTTATAACTTTCATAAGAAAATAAATTGTCTTTTGAAATAATTTTGTCGGCAGACCATTCTGTTTCTTTTTGTTCAGACGGCGTATTTATGGTTCGAATAATGGCGCCGTTTTTTTTTAAAACTTCTATGTTCTCGGGCATATCGCCCGTTGTAATTCCGTATGAATCAAATATTAATGTCGCGTATTTTACGGCCCATTCGGTAATATAAAGACGATTTTCAACCTTTAAAGCTTCTTCGACATCGGCTTTGGTGATGGTTTTTGTTCTCTGAATATAAGGCAGCCTCTCGACAACTTTTTCATATGGGTTCTCTGAAGAAGCGCTTTGAGCTAGAATTGAAAATTCAACCTGTACTTCATCTACCACTTTTTTAAGAACTTGATAATCTCTGAAAAATACAAATTTCTTTTCAGATTTAACGGCGTTTCGGTTTTTCTCTGTTTCTACTTCTATTTCGTATCTAATATCTTGATATACTCTTACGTCTTCCTGGGCCACGTCGCCTAGCTGATATTGAATTTTTTTCCCTAAATATGGTATTGACAACAGATATGTTATAAGAAAAAGATTTACGCCAAAAAGCACGGCTAATATTTTCTTAATCGTACTTGAAGATCTTTCTTTATTAAAAAAGTCTTCTAAGAATCGTAAAAAGTTACGCCATTTTTCGCTTATCATAATTGTTTTTTATTAATTTATAAAATATAAATTATATTACGAATAATATTATAAAGATTAAAATAATTATACAATATGTTATTATTTTCTGAACCAGATCTTGATAAATTAGGTTAAAAGTCATTAACACAATATATTGTTCCAGAATCTATTTTTCTACTAATAAGTAAATAATTTTTTATTTTTATCCGGCGAGTATTTATCGGGGAGATAGCAATTTTCAGATATTATAGACGCGATGGACGCATACCAAAAGACCGCAAAAAACGACATAACATTCATTGACGAAGCGTATTTTACCTGAAAACTATCCCTATGAGGTACATCAATAGCTCCCATAGCTCAGATGGATAGAGCGGTGCCCTCCTAAGGCATGCGGCCAGGTTCGAGTCCTGGTGGGAGCGAAAAAATATATGAGCGATAAATTAGAAGAAAAATTAACACGATTTAAAGAAATAGAAAGCCAGTTATCTGATCCGAAGATAATTTCTGATCCGCAAAAACTATCAAAGCTTTCTCAAGAAAGAGCGAGGTCTCTGCCTTTAATAGAAGTCATTGAAAAAAGCAAGTCGGTTGAGAACCAAATAAAAGAGATATCTGACCAGTTGAAATTTGAAAAAGACGAAGAGCTAATTGAGGTTTTAGACGAAGAACTGGCGTCTTTAGAAAAAGAAAAAGAAAAATTAACCATCAAAATAGAAGAATTAATGCTGCCTAGAGACCCTGACGCGGGTAAAAATGTCTTCTTAGAAATCAGAGCGGGAACCGGAGGCGACGAGGCCGCTTTATTTTCCAAAGACTTATTTCGAATGTATTCAAGGTATTTTGACGAAAAAGGCGTAAAATACGAAATTATTTCAATGCAAGAAACCGGCTTGCAGGGTTTTAAAGAAATCATATTATTAGTCAAAGGAGAAGAGGCCCACGAACTAATGCATTTAGAAGCGGGCGGTCATCGCGTACAAAGAATTCCCGAAACAGAATCGGGCGGCAGAGTGCATACGTCTGCCTGCACCGTGGCGGTTATTCCCGAGGTTTCAGAAAGCGAACTCAACATAAACCAGAACGATTTAAGAATTGACGTTTTTCGATCGTCGGGGCCGGGCGGGCAAAGCGTAAACACTACCGACTCGGCGGTAAGAATCACTCATATTCCCACAGGCATTGTCGTCTCTTGCCAGGACGAAAAATCGCAGCATAAAAACAAAGCAAAAGCTCTTAAAATTTTAAGGGCGCGTATTGCCGAACAAGAAAAGATTTCTCAAATGTCTAAATTGCATGCAGAGAAAAAAGCGCAAATAGGAACCGGAGATCGTTCCGAAAAAATTCGAACTTATAATTTCCCTCAAAATCGTATGACCGATCATAGAATAGGCTATACCTCGCATAATCTTGACAGAGTGATGGAAGGCGACATAGAAGACTTGATAGAGGCCCTTCATGAATGGGAAAAAAAACAAAAACTTGAAAACGCCTGATAAATGGATTTTTTTTCATGGAAAAACGCTCTTAAAAAATCACATATTAATTATTTTTATTTTGCGTTGATTCTTTTTTTACTGGGAATAGGCCTGAATATCATTCTGGCTTCTTCTTCTTTTTTGGCGCGACAACAATACGGCGACCCCTTTTTCTTCTTTAGAAAGCAGGCGGTATACGCCTTAATTTCGGTAATCTTTTTTATTGCAATTGTTCAAGTTCCCTATCGCATCTGGAAAACGGCGGCATGGCCGCTGTACTTTTTATCTATCGCAACGTTGTTTATAGTACTGTTCCCCCCTTTAGGGAAAAAAGTCGGCGGCGCTTTCAGGTGGCTTCAATTCGGATTTATTACGGTTCAACCGTCTGATATAGCAAAGTTTTCAGTAATTTTACTTTTATCAAGAATATTTGCCAATTCAGAAGATTCCGACGCGGCCAAAACGGCGACTGCTTTAATTATAATATTTCTTCCCGTCGCCCTTATCGCAATAGAGCCCGATTACGGCACAGCTTTGCATCTTGTTTTTGCGTCTTTTTTTCTGCTTCTTCTTACGGGATTTCCCGTTTATGTAATGGGAGTTATTTTCGTCACATTGTTGCCTGCCGCATATATCAGCGTCAGCAAAGTCGCCTATATATGGGAGCGGCTTGTAGCTTATATTGACCCTTACAAGTATCGCTTTGAAAGAGCGTATCAGCTTATTGCATCTTACCGCTCTTTTTTAGCCGGCGGCATGTGGGGTCAGGGCCTAGGCGAGGGAACAAGGCGGCATAACTTGCAGGCCAGACATACCGATTTTATATTGGCCATAATAGCCGAAGATCTTGGTTTTGTGGGAATTGTTTTTATTTTATGCCTTTACTTTTTTATAGCCGTCTACGGTCTGCACAAAATGTCAAGAATAGAAGATAAATTCGGCCGTTTATTTGGGTCGGGAATTTTGCTTCTTTTTATTACGCAGGCTATTATGAACATAGCTGTAACCACCGGGCTAATGCCCACAACCGGAATTAATATTCCTTTATTAAGCTTTGGCGGAACTTCTCTTTTAACATATATGTGCTCGATGGGCATTATCTTAAGCATTATGCGGGAAAACCCTTAAATAAATTATTTAAAGAAATCGTCGAAAAGGCAAAAGCAAAAATACTATAAGCCTAATCGGCAAATCTTTTTTTTCGGCCCAGATACTGTGTTTTTCAATCCATTGAATTTTTTTCTCGACGTCTTTTATAAAAGGCGGATTTTTTCTAAAAACATGAATATCAAGATTATGAAAAAAACTTCTGGAATCTACATTCCCCGAGCCTACGCCAACCCAGTCGTCAAAAATAAATACCTTGCTGTGATTAAACCTGTCTTTATCTTTTCGCGTTTCTTTTCCATGAAAAAGAAACACCTGAACGCCATATTTAATCAGCTTTCTCGCCAGATATAACGAAACATATTGAATTAAAATCAAATCGGAACGATATGATAAATAAAGTCGTACATCGGCGCCTTTTTTGGCTTTTTTAATCAAGCGTCTTAAAAAGCTTTTTCCGGGAACAAAATAAGGGGTGATAATATAAATTTTTTTTCGGCTTATTTTGATAAGATTTTTAACAGCCTTCGCGTAGCGAAGGCGGCCAATATTGTTATTTTCAAAATTTAGGGCCTTTATGCGTATTCTATTTTTTTTTTTGTACGGATATAAAATCGCCTCATTGGCTTTTTTTCTATTTAAAGACAGTATATCTCTAATCTGATACCTTAAACGCCGCATGGTGTCTAGATGTATATTTAAAAGTTCTTTTACAATAATCGGATCTGTTGTCATATAAAAGGCGTCTAACCAGCGAGTTTTGTCTGAATACATTTTAGAAGCGGCGTTCATGATGTTGAATCCACCTGTATACGCTATTTTTTCGTCAATAATGATAATTTTTCTATGATCGCGTCTGAAAAAAACCAGTAAAAACCAGATAAGCCATACGGGATATTTTAAGTTTATTTTCTCTAAAAAACGACGGCGCTTATTTTTTAGAATACCCCTGTAACGAATGACTTCGACGCCATTAGTTTTCATGTTTTCCCAAAAATTCGCCGAACTCGAAAAAGAGCCTATTCTGTCGTAAATAACTCTTACTTTAACCCCTCTTTTTGCGGCTTTAATTAAATGGTCGCTCCATGCTTTGCCCGCTTCATCGTCTCTAAAAATGTACATTTCAAGAAAGATTGATATCTTTGCATTCTGCATCGCAGAAAAAGCCGATGAATATAATTCGTCGCCTTCCCAGAAAACGGTTTCTGTCATGCTTTTTCAATGACCACTCGATGGCCCTTGACTTCGGTTATTTTTATTTTTTCGCCTTTTTCGATATAGTCTCCCCGGCTAACAGCGTCAATTCTTAAGCCGTCGACGACGACAATGCCCGCCGGCCTTAATACCGTATCGGCAACGCCGGTTTTGTTTAAATAACCGATAAGCTTGGCTTCTCCCATTTCATCGGGATCTGAATTTAATTTTTCATTGAGAAAGAAAAAAGTATTTCTTTTGGCAATTTTAGGCAAAAGCTTTGCCAGAAATAAAAATCCGGCGATTGTTACTACCAATGAAAAGGCTAAAACCCACAGGCCCTCGTCAATATTCGTGATTCCATAGGACCATAAAATAGATCCGAAAATAGAAGCTCCCCCCATAATGCCCGCGACTCCAAAACCGGGAATCACAAAAACCTCAATAAGCAAAAGCAAGATGCCCAGCGCGAAAAGAGCCGGAGCCTCCCAGCCTGAGGCGCCAATCATAATTCTTGAAATAAAATAAATCGATAAAAATAAAATTCCCGCCGTTCCGGGTATGCCCCATCCGGGAGATTTTATTTCTGCCATCAGGCCAAGAAATCCTAAAGCGATTAAAATTCCCGAAACAATAGGATGCAGAAAAAAGGCCAGCAGTTTATCTTTAAACTCGGGTTTAAAAGCGATAATTTTTGCGTTTTGACGTTCTTCTTTTATTAGTATATCGTACAAAGATTCAGCCGAATAATCGGCGATACCCGTTGATAGCGCTTCGTTTGTAGAAAGAGTTAAGAGCTTTCCTTCGGGTTTTTCTATGCCGTGCTCTTTTTTTGTCAAAACAAGAGTTTCGTCAACAAACGCCTCGGCTATTTCAGGATTTTTTCCCGACGCTTCTGCGGCCGAACGCCATGCCGCTCTGGCCACCGAGATGACTTTTTCGGGAGCTTTTTTCATACCTTCGGCGCCGCCCGCAAATACGGGAGTAGCGCCCCCGATTACCGCCCCTTTGCTCATAATAAGTTTTTTGCAAGATAACGCAATCAGAGAACCCGCAGAAATAGCGTTTTTATTTACAAAGCAAAGAGTTTCTCTTCCGTAGCTTTGAATAAGATTTTTGATTTTTAACGTTGATACAAGCTCTCCGCCCGGGGTATCTATTTCAACAATAACCAGCGCGGGATTTTCTTTATTTGCGGTTTCAAAAGTTCTGCCTAAGAAAGAAGCGTATGAGGCGTCTTCCATTTCTTCTAAAGAGTGAGGCAGTATATGATAGACGGTCGCTTGATTGACATTTTGCGCGCTTATAGAGATACTTACTATAATGACAAAAATAAATACAATAAAAGAGAAAATATATTTTTTATTAACCATATTAAGGGAAAGTAAAAAAATGAAACAAAAAGTCAATTTTTTATTTTACTTTATATATAATTGTTTTTAATTGTACTTTCAAATGTTAAAAAAGATTTTTGTATATTCTTATAAATTTTTTATTCTTTTATTTATAATAATGACCATTTGGAACGTAACTTTATATTTTAAATACAAAAACCGCATCTACACAGAAATCTCAACACTGCCGCCAATGCAAACGGCTCTTGTTTTGGGAACCAGCGTAAAACCAGGCGGCAAACCGTCTGTTTTTTTGTTAGAAAGATTAGACAAGGCGGTTGAATTGTACCGGAATCATCGCGTTCAAAAACTATTATTAACGGGAGATAATACGGGAAAATACTATGATGAAGTAAACGCCATGAGAGAGTATGTATTAAAATATAACGTTAACTCAAAAGATATTTTTTTGGATCATAACGGCATAAGAACTCTAGATTCTATATTTCGGGGCAAAAATAAATTTCTGATAAAAGACGCCGTTTTAGTAACGCAAAAAATTTACCAGCCGAGAGCCTTATTCTTAGCCGAAAGCTTTGATTTAAAAGCGGTTGGTTATGCCGCCGACAGCGGGCGCGTAAAATTATCAATTTATAACATGGCAAGAGAATTTTTTGCGCGTTATCTGGCGATCATTGACGTTTATTTATTAAATAAAAAATCTAAATATATGGGCAAAACAATATCTATTTCAGGAAACGGCGAGAAAACATGGGACAAAGAAATTATGCCCGAATAAAAAATATACTTCTATTCATTTTTTCTTTTAACTTCTTCGGCTCTTATGTCTAAGTTGTTTAACATATAGGTATTTTCGAGATTTTGATGGTACTTATTTATTAACTTAGAGATACTGTCTTTTAAGCCTTGCTTTTCCCAAGGTTTCTCTATATATTTACTGATTATTTGATTGTCAGACTCGTTTTTTGCCTCTTCAATATCTTCCTGGGCGGCAAGAAGAATTTTAATAGCGTCTGGCAGCTTCTTATGAACCTTCATAATTAACTCATTGCCGCTCATTGCAGGAAGCCTGTGATCGCTTATTATCATTTCAATAATATTCTTTTTCTCAATAAGATTTTCTATGATATTGATAGCCTCCGCGCCGTTTGAAGCGGTCTTTACTTCATGCGTTGAATTAAAATTTTCTACCAGTTGATTTTTTAAAGCGTTTAAAACTTTTTCTTCGTTTTCTACGCAAACGATATAACCTTTTCGTTTTATCATAATATCCTAAAACATTGATACCTTAACAATATATTCACAACAAGATTATCGCTGTCTTAATATTGCCGGTATTTGCTTTATCCCCCCTATTAACGCAAGTTATTGTATCTATTTTATAAAAATTTAGAAAAAAACGCCATTTTTTTTACTCTCCCAAAAGTCTGAATACCTTTTTTGCCCATGCCTTCCATAACAAATGGGGGCGCTTTCCCGCCGGAAGTTCTTTGAAATATATAGTTTCATAAAGGGGCGTTTGCACATAATTTTGATAAAGATTAGGAAAATATCTTGTTTCTAGCATCATGCTCCCTTTTAATAAAGACGCGATTGATTTTAAAACCTTTTTTTCGTCTCTTGAAAATAAATCTTCAAATAAAATAGAGGTTTTATAAACAAAGCCTTTCATGACCAGCGGCCTTCCTTCGCTTGAATTTTCTTTTTCTATGTTCGGCACGACTTCAATTTCGCCCTTAGCCAGCATCAAATGAAATATTTCATTGAAAAAAACGGGTTGCGGGCTTCCTTCTACGTGAAGATAGGGAAGTTCGGTTATGGGTTTGCTATATTTTTGAAAATAATGACCGTCAGCGTAAAATAAATGCTTGCATAGTTTTATTCTGTCAAGTTTTTCGGGGAGTTCGTTTATGAAAAAAAGTACTGCGGCCCTAAGCTTTAAAGCCTGAGGCATTGCCGAAAAAATATCCGATGTTTTTTTTTCCTTTTCGCCGGATTCTTTGTTATTATCTATAGACATGAACTTTACTTATCGGTATTTGGGAACTGTAGATTATAATGAATCATTAAACCTCATGGAAGAAAAAATTCTTACCGCGGCAAATGAAAATACATGTTGTTTTTTTGGCCTACAACACCCTGAAATCTATACACAGGGAATCAAAACGCAAAAAGAGCATATACTGTCATCAAAAATAAATATAGTCTCGGCGAGAAGAGGCGGCTCTATAACTCTGCATAATCCCGGACAATTGATTTTATATACGATAATACCCTTAAAGTACATTACAACCGGCCTTGAAACATATATTCGATATTTAGAGTCTGTCATGATTGAGGTTTTGTTTCAAATGAATATTAACGCTTTTTGCATACCCGAACATAGCGGCGTCTGGACAAACAAAGGCAAAATCGGTTTTGTCGGCATAGGCGTTAAAAAAAAGACGGTATTTCACGGTATCTCGCTGAACATAAATAACGATTTAAGCGGCTACAAAAAAATTATTAGCTGCGGATTGCCTTTGCCCGTTACGAAACTCTCTGAACTTAATGATATATATGGCAAAAAAATAAATATTTCTGAAGATATCTTTGAACGAATTTCAAGAAAGATGAGCCGCCTTCTTCAAACCAGACTTATGCCTACCGTTAAAATGACTTTAAAATCGCATTTGCAATATTATGAAAAGTATTTTAGAAGCTCGTCTTTGTCTTTAAAAATTGGCATGCTTTATTTTAACTGCCAAAAATACTGGCATGCGCATGAAGTATGGGAATTTTTCTGGCGACTCTATAAAAATACCGAATATGGAAGATTTCAAATGGGGCTAATACAGCTTTCTTCGGGCTTATATAAATTAAACGAAAAAATAAATATTATTGGAAGCTTAAGCCAGATTAAAAAAGCCAGAGAAAAGCTTTATGATAACCAATATACGAATAAAGCGCTATACTCGAGCGATTCAGATAAAAATATCATTGAATATATTGACTTATTGATTTCAAGAATTGAGCGGCTTAATATTACAGAGAACACAAAAAGTTCAAAAGAAATTGCAAAAAAAATATTTTCACCGTATCTCATTGTCTTAAAAAGCGATTATGAGTCTATTATATGAAGTATTGCCGGTAGGCGATTTGCAGTGCAACAGCGTTATCTTGTATGATCCCGATAGTAAAGAAGCCGTACTATTTGACCCCGGCGACGAAGCGGAAAATATCTTAAATTCGTTAAAAAGATTATCGTGCAAAATAATATCTATCGTACACACCCATGCTCATTTTGATCACGTTATGGCGACCGAAAAAATTATAAAAGAAAATTCTGAAAAAATTCCTTTATATCTGCATCAAGAAGATAAATTTTTATGGGAGAAATTAAGCGATCAGACAGCATCTTTCGGTATGCCTTCTGATATAAAAACTCTGCCTCAAATTGATAAATGGCTCAAAGACGACGACATTATTACGATTGGCGGCGAAAAGATAAAAACAATTCATACGCCGGGGCATAGCCCGGGGTCATGCTGTTTTTTTTACGACAATAAAGACAACCCCATTTTAATTTCGGGAGATACCGTTTTTTACGGCTCTATAGGCCGAACCGATCTCTGGGGAGGTGACATGAGCCAACTAATGAATTCTATTCACGATAAGATTATTGGCCTGCCCGACGAGACAAAAATTATTCCAGGGCACGGCCCTTCAACCACAATAAGCGAAGAAAAAAAACATAATCCTTTTTTTGTGCGATAATCTTGAATATGCCGGCCCATAAAAATATTGCGGTTATTATCGGGGCGGGTTTATTGCAGGTTAATCTTATAAAAGAAGCCAAAAAAAGATATAAAGTCATCGTTATCGATCAAAACAATAAAGCCCCCGGAGCGCGTTTAGCCGACATTTTTTTTTTAATTTCAACAAGAGATACATCCGCCATAATTAACTCTCTTAAGCCTTTTAAAAAAGAAATCGCCTTATGCGCAGTATCGGGAACCGATATGACGCCTACAGTGGCCGCCGTTAATGAAGAATTTAATTTGCCGGGAATAAATAAAAAACAAAGTCTTGTGCTTTCAAACAAGGGTAAAATGCGGCATTTTTGCTTAAAAAATAATATAGATCAGCCCAATTTTATCGTTACCAAAAAAAAAGAAGAAGCCTACCAGTGGGCCAAAAATAGTTCGCACCCCCATGGGTTTGTCATAAAGCCTACTCAAAATATGGGAGCAAGAGGCGTTATGCTTCTTCGGTCTGTTAATGACTTATCTTTTGCGTTTGAATATGCGGCCTTTTATTCGCATGAAAAAGAAATCATTCTCGAAGAATATTTACCGGCAGACGAATATTCGGTAGACGCCCTTGTTTTCGAAGGAAAATCTTTCGTTACCGGCTTTGCCGATCGCGTTATTGAAATCAAAGAAAACCGCTATTTTATAGAAACCGGTCATACAATGCCTTCGCGAGCCGGCAAAAAAATATGGGACGCCGTAAACATCTGTATGCAAAATTTTGCCGACTCGCTTTCAAAGTTATCGAAACGACCCTATCACGGCGCCCTAAAGGCCGATCTTAGGCTTTACAATAATAAAATTTATATAGGCGAAATGGCCGGTCGTTTATCGGGCGGATACATGAGCACCCATACATATCCCTTTGCGTCGGGCAATAATTTAATGAGCGCTTATCTTGATATTTTAGAAAATAAAGTTCCCTCATTTATTAAAAAGAATAAAAATAACGCCTACAAAAAAGTCTGCATAGAAAGAGCCATAGTATCTCCCGTAGGCAGGCTTGAAAAATTTGACATGGGCCCGTCTATAATTTCAAAAGATGAAAATAAATTAAAAAAGAAATTTGTTCACTACAAGAAAAAAGATCTTATTTTTCCTTTAAAAAACAACATAGGAAAGTTAGCGAATTTTATCATTACTTCGAAAACGCGCGATAGCGCCGAAAAATTCTGGAAAAACATAAATAAAAATATTAAATACAGCGTGACATTGCCGATCTTTGAAAATAAAGCAATAAGGCAAGAAGCCAGAAAGAAATTTAATAAAAAATTCTGCAAAGTTTGCTGCGTTTGCAACGGAATAAATTGCGCCTCGTCGGTACCCGGCATGGGAGGTTTAAAAGACGGTAGTTTGTTTAAAAAAAATATTGAAAGCTTTAATCGCATAAAAATAATCGAAAAGAAACCCGTAAAAAATATACGCAAAGAAAAAATTAATCTTTCGTGCGAAATGTTTGGCCAGACTTTTTCGGCCCCTGTATTTTGCGCCCCTATAACCGGCGCCGTAACAAATTTAGGAGGATGCATCGCCGAATGGGATTTAGGAATAGAAATTGCCGAAGGAGCCCTGTTATCTAATGTACTGCCTTTTTTCGGCGACGGCGCCTCTGAAGACAAATACCATATATCATTAAGCGTCATAGAGCAAACAAAAGCGGGATTGCCCGTATTTAAACCGAGAAAAAATAATAACGATATTATAAAAAGAATAAAAGAAGCCGAAAAAATAAACTCTCTGGCATGGGGAATCGATATTGACGCCGTAAAACTAAAAACTCTTGAAATAAAACATATTGAAACTTCAAAAAAGAATCTTGCCGATCTGAAAATTCTCGCTAAATCGTCTTCTCTGCCGTTTGTCGTTAAAGGAATTTCTTCAAAAAAAGAAGCCGATATGGCGGCAGATTCTGGCGCATATGCCCTGGTTATCGGCAACCACGGCGGCAGAGTCAGCAATTTACTGCCCGATACAGTAAGCCTTGTTGAAGAGTTGGCTTTTTACATAAGGCAAAAACACCCCGATATAAAAATTCTCGCCGACGGAGGGGTTCGTTCAGGCGGCGATATTTTTAAACTGCTTGCTCTAGGCGCAAACGCCGTACTGATAGGCCGCCCCGTCGCGATAGCCGCCGTAGGCTTAGGAAGAATCGGCGTTCATTCACTATTGCAAAACTATATTTCTCAATTAACAGAAGCAATGAAAAAAACCGGGGTTTCTGACGTTCAACAGATTAATCGTGATCATATAAGATTGGGTTAATACCCCCAGTAGTCTCACTGTGGCGTTCGACAGGCTCACCACACGCAGCCGTGGGCCACAGAAAGTCAGAGAAAACCTCGGTAGGCTACAGGCCGCTTGGCTATGCTTAATTATCGCATTTAGAATATTAGAAATTTTTATTTAGTCTTAGACGGCGTATAAAGGACTGTTAGCGTTAAATCTACAATAGTAGAAATTTTTATTTAGTCTTAGACTTTCTGCCGCTTCAAGAGTAATATATTTATCTACAATAGTAGAAATTTTTATTTAGTCTTAGACAAAAAATGGGAAAAAATAGTTGAAGAAAATCTACAATAGTAGAAATTTTTATTTAGTCTTAGACACGAAGCGGGCGACTGGGCTCTGTCGGATCTACAATAGTAGAAATTTTTATTTAGTCTTAGACATGAAAATGTCAGCGCGTACCAGGAAAAATCTACAATAGTAGAAATTTTTATTTAGTCTTAGACTATGAACATAGAAACACGAGACGACCTATCTACAATAGTAGAAATTTTTATTTAGTCTTAGACATTGAATACCCGTATTTTTATTTTAAATCTACAATAGTAGAAATTTTTATTTAGTCTTAGACCCGTTTCTACGGCGGGGCAATCTCTTTTCGATCTACAATAGTAGAAATTTTTATTTAGTCTTAGACCCTTTTAAAAATAAAACACCCTTTTGTCATCTACAATAGTAGAAATTTTTATTTAGTCTTAGACGTTTATCGAATTTGAGCGGATTGAATTATCTACAATAGTAGAAATTTTTATTTAGTCTTAGACAGCTGTATTTATACAGAAGGTCAAGGAATCTACAATAGTAGAAATTTTTATTTAGTCTTAGACCTCTGCGCCACCGTCTAAGATTTTATCATCTACAATAGTAGAAATTTTTATTTAGTCTTAGACTTTCAAAATGAATATCGATACCGTTCTATCTACAATAGTAGAAATTTTTATTTAGTCTTAGACGAAGAATAACCCGCCTTGCTTACGCTGATCTACAATAGTAGAAATTTTTATTTAGTCTTAGACATTATCGCGTCTTGTCTTATTGGCCGGATCTACAATAGTAGAAATTTTTATTTAGTCTTAGACAAGTAAAACAAGTATTTTCAGGATCATATCTACAATAGTAGAAATTTTTATTTAGTCTTAGACTTTTGACGCGCTAGTCAATCGCTATTCATCTACAATAGTAGAAATTTTTATTTAGTCTTAGACATTAAATTATTAGTATCTCGTAACAAATCTACAATAGTAGAAATTTTTATTTAGTCTTAGACCACCGAGCGCTTGTTCTTCCCAGCCTGATCTACAATAGTAGAAATTTTTATTTAGTCTTAGACATTTACTGATTACAAAACGTCTATGCCATCTACAATAGTAGAAATTTTTATTTAGTCTTAGACCAGAAGACGAATTTAAAAGTGTGCATGTTATCTACAATAGTAGAAATTTTTATTTAGTCTTAGACTTTTTTAGTAAAAAATGCTTCGCTAGATCTACAATAGTAGAAATTTTTATTTAGTCTTAGACAAAAATGATGCGCTGAACACCGAACGATCTACAATAGTAGAAATTTTTATTTAGTCTTAGACTACTATCCGATACCCTAGAAGGTCAAATCTACAATAGTAGAAATTTTTATTTAGTCTTAGACATTCTCTAGTTATCTTTTTGGCGTCGTCATCTACAATAGTAGAAATTTTTATTTAGTCTTAGACTTTCTTTTATCGACGTTAAGGCATTCGGATCTACAATAGTAGAAATTTTTATTTAGTCTTAGACATTCTCTAGTTATCTTTTTGGCGTCGTCATCTACAATAGTAGAAATTTTTATTTAGTCTTAGACTTTAATCCTATGCGCCCGCTACATCTACATCTACAATAGTAGAAATTTTTATTTAGTCTTAGACTATTATGCTGATCAAGTAAGTGCTATAAATCTACAATAGTAGAAATTTTTATTTAGTCTTAGACTTTCTTTATATCATTATACTTTGCGGTATCTACAATAGTAGAAATTTTTATTTAGTCTTAGACATATGAACACAGATACCCTGAGTATGATCTACAATAGTAGAAATTTTTATTTAGTCTTAGACGATACGGTGCAAATAGGGCGATAAATATCTACAATAGTAGAAATTTTTATTTAGTCTTAGACATAGGTCCCCTAATGGCTCTAGTCGATCTACAATAGTAGAAATTTTTATTTAGTCTTAGACTACTCCTTGACGCCAGTCACGTCTTATCTACAATAGTAGAAATTTTTATTTAGTCTTAGACCATTTCAGTTACAATTATGGCAAGAAAATCTACAATAGTAGAAATTTTTATTTAGTCTTAGACTTTTATCAATATAATATCGATGCAAAATCTACAATAGTAGAAATTTTTATTTAGTCTTAGACGACAATCAGAGAGGCTCTTATAATATATCTACAATAGTAGAAATTTTTATTTAGTCTTAGACCACAAGACGCGTCGGATCAAATTATCATCTACAATAGTAGAAATTTTTATTTAGTCTTAGACTCCCTTTCTACCATTATACAATGCCCCGATCTACAATAGTAGAAATTTTTATTTAGTCTTAGACAATATGCGCCGCTTCAGTACGTGTCAATCTACAATAGTAGAAATTTTTATTTAGTCTTAGACTCTTTGTATCTTAAGCCGCACGGTACATCTACAATAGTAGAAATTTTTATTTAGTCTTAGACATAATATTAGAAATAGAAAAATATCAAATCTACAATAGTAGAAATTTTTATTTAGTCTTAGACTATATGACACATCCGTTAAGTTTATTATCTACAATAGTAGAAATTTTTATTTAGTCTTAGACTCGTATGTCCATGCGTATAAATAACCATATCTACAATAGTAGAAATTTTTATTTAGTCTTAGACCCGTTTTTGAGTTGTCAAAGAACAAATATTGCCAAAAACATTAAAAAACAGGCTAAAATCAACAAATTTACAATGCGCTTTAACCAAATTTCTATATTTTTTTATTAAAAAATCCATAGACACATCGGTTTGCATATCACAGGAAAAATCTCTGTTTTCGCTTTGTCAATACTTATTTATTCGAAAATAACTAAATCACTTTCTTCATTAATTGCATAGCCAAATCTATGAATTTCTTTATGGTTCAAGTCAAATATTATAACACTATCGGCTTTTGTAAATTTTTTTTCAAAATCGTTTCTTATCTCTGCCATAATATTTTTTAATATTCTTTCTGAATTTTCAATTTCATATACAGAAAACTGTAATCGGCGCCCATACTTTTTTAAGTATCTGGAAAATTTGGTTCTTAACTTATCGTTTGTTATGTCATAACTTATTATCAACATGATTCTACAAATCAATTAGAAATTGAAAATATAGGATATTCTCTTATGTCTTTGTCTTGAAAAAAACATCGATAAAATTTTTGTATAAATATAAATATTTCTTCTTTATGGTCTAATAAATCATGAAATAATGAATCTGTATAATGTCTACTTTTATTCTTTCTTAAAACATAAATATTTTTTAAAAGCTTGAAATCTTCATCTTTATATTTTTTTAAATTAAAACCTTTTCGTATATTTTTATCAATTATGCATCTGAAAGGTTCTACAAAGTCACAAACAAGAGATTTTCTTTGATAAAAAAGGCGATGATAAAAACCTTTATAAACATCAAAACCGTATAACCTTAAATTAGCCTCGATAAAATTAAATAAAAATGTATAACCAATATCCATTAAAGTATTTATTGGATCTATTTTAGTTCGCGGTTTTCTTGATTGCCAACCATGTTCAGAAAAATACGCTTTAAAATATATTTTACTCGCATTGCCTTCTTTTCCCAATAATTTTGAATTAACCCCATTCTCATCTGAACCCAAACCATATAATATGTCAGAAATTCTTTCTATTGCATGAGAAATTTCACTATTCTTGTTTCTTAAATATTTTAAATTATTTACTTGATTTGAAATTTTTAAACGTACAAAATACAAAGATAAATTAAAATTATCATTTTGTAGGTACTGCTTTTCTTTTAATAACGTATTGCCTTCAGAGTATGCGCCCATGTATGAGTACGGCTTGAAATTATCTTTTAAGAATATCAATGAAAAACCATACTTTGAAGATTTTTCTAAAAGATGGCTTGTGATCGTAATAGACCCAATTACGATCACAGCGAATATTTTAATACATGGCATTTGGTTTTTTATTTTCCCCGTATCTTTTTCTTCGAAAACAAGATTTTCATTTGAAAAACGAATTTTATCTTCTTTAGAAAAAATAAAAACTATACTCTTATGCTGAAAATCCTTTAAACTAAGCATGTTTCTATACTCAAATTATAATCACACAAGCCATTATAAATACATTGTTTACATTTTTCTTTATTTGCTTTAAATTCATTACGAAGATTATACGATTTGATTTCCTCAATTACATTTTCAAATTCTTGTTTTTCTTTTTTAGACGGTATGTGAATATGATATCTTTTGTTATCTGATAGAGAATGGAATACAAGTTTTTGAATGTCAAAACCCATTTCAGTCATACAATAATATTGAGCGTACATTTGATATCTATACCCGTCATAAATTTTTATTATCTTGCGTTTTCGTTCTATCAATATTTTATTATCGCTGTCATATATATCTATTTTTCCAAAAATATTATATCGTTCTGAATATACTTCCATGTTTGTTATAATATTTTTCTTTGTTGAAAATTTATTTTCTTCAATGACTTTATGGGCAATTCTACCCTTCGTTTGGGCTTCATTGTGGTAATTTTTTTTAGAATAATTGCCGTAAATATTGTGAAAATAAATCGAACGCGGGCAGAAAATAAAATCGTTCAAATATGAAATAAGAATATAAGATTCCATAACATATATTCTACTATTTTTTTATTTCATCTTTTCTATTTGTAATTTCACTACATCTTGCTTTTGAGCGTAATTTTGCCAGTCTTCTTTGGTTACGGTAAAACTTTTTATAAATTTAATGAATTTTTCTGCAAGAGGCGAAAGTTTTTTATTCTCATATAAAGAAATAACCTCAGGAACTTCTCTGCCGACAATAAGACACCATTCTTCTAATAGCGGTTTTAGCAATGTTTCGTCTTTATATTTTTTCAGCTCGGTATTATAATTTATAATTTTATTCTTGTCTAAAATCCCATGAAGTTTTTGACGAAGTAAATTCTTATGCAGTATAATTATGCCTTTTCTGGCAATATTATACGCGCCGTTAGCGTCGCCGTTTTTGGGCAAAATGCTCTCGCTTTCTCTGAGATTTTTACTGTTAAAAAACGGTTCAACCGGAGAAGATATAAAATCATTTTCATCTTTGCCTTTTTCAATGTCGGGGTCGGTAACTCGAAGATTTAATATAAGAGTAAAATAATAATGTAATGATTTTATAACAGAATCATCGACTTTCTTTAGCAGAGGCAATAAATTTTCTTCAACTGTATATTCAATATTCGCTTTTTGAAATAATGAAATAACTTCTTCATTCACATTGAAAAAAATATTTTCTTTTTTATTTTTATCGAACCTTGAACGTTCTACACAACTGCATACCTTCCAAATCGTGTTTGACGGCAAATTGTCAATATCGCCGCTGTAAAGTTTTCTTAAATCATAAATAAACTCAAAGTACTTTCCGTTATATTTTATGCTCTCAAATTTTTGGAAAAAATCTCTTGTTTTTAACTTGTCATACTGGTGGTATATATTCTGCATATAACCTGTTACAGGATCGACCTTTGAAGTATAACCGGCTGTTGTATAAAAAAGAATGCCCGATTGTTTGCCGAGTTTTTCAAAACTTTCAAACTGCCCTGTTAACTGCCACGCATTCAAATAGTGCCCAGGTTTGCCAAATTCTTTTTCTTTAAAAACAAGATAATTTAATTTTTCAATTAAAGCGCGTTCAAATTTCTGGTAAACCTGTTTTTCAACCTTAAAACGGCCCCTTTTGAAACCGGCATTTAAATCTTCAAGAACAACAATCGCATTATTATCAATAATAAGTCTCGCGAGCTTATGAACAATCTGAGATAAGTAGCCCGATTTTAATTCTTTTATGTTTTCAATTGTCTGCCAGCTTTTTCGTGCCGCGTCGCGGCCTTTTTCTTTTTTATCAAGAATTTCATGATAAGGAGTTTCTATTTCGCCGCCCGTATATTTAGATTTTACAGTATTTAAGCTGCCCTGTTCTAAAATCTCGCCTTTTTGGTTTATAAGAGAATAGTAAAGCAAATGTTTTTCGCCCCTGTCAATGCCAAGAATGTTTACTTTTTCATTATCTCTTAAAAAGGATTGAATTTCAGAATTTAAATAAGAATTACCGTCAGTTTTGAAATTTAAAGTAATGGGGCAGTGAAAGAAATATTTATTCTCTGTAAAACGCTTATCTTTTATCAAATCGATATCAAATTTACTAGTCTTTTTACTCGCTTTTACATTTTTATTCGTAAGCGCTTCTCCTTTTTTATGAACAACTCTATTCTTCTCTGCTATCGACGCCGGTCTGTAAAAAAGCTCTGCTTCGCCGTTTAATTTAGCGACGACATTTTTAAGATTTTTATCGTCAAAAAGCATGCGCCAATATGTAGTATGTAAATTTTCTTTGCCCTTTGAGTGCATCGAAAAATCTTTATTGTATATTTGAAAAAGATAGAGCTTGCCTTCATCGACAAGTTTATCGATATATGCTGATTTTATATTATCAAAGCTTATTTTATAGCCTTGAGATTCAACTTCATGAAAAAATTGAGAAATGTCTTCATACTTTTCAGTATCAGTAAATTTAAAGTTAAAGTTTTGCCATTCTGGGTGTTTTTGTAGAGCATTTTTATAAAACTCAACTAAAGTATGACATTCTTTAAGAATGAAATTTTTTGACGATTTCTTAAAGGTTTCATTTTCTTTGATTTTCAAAATTAGATTTGAAGGGTTAAAGAATTCAATATTTTTATCGCTAAAAAAAACCTTAGGCAGCATTTTATTGGGACCTGGCAGCAACTTATAGTTCACTTTACGATAAGAAGGCTCGTTTTTTGCCGCCAATATTTCTTTTTGCAAATCTTTCTTTCTTTGCATTATTTTAGAATTCGGGTTTTCATTGCCATTTGAATTAATTTGATAATCAAAAGAAAAGTTTTTACCTTGGGGCATAATGCCAAGATAGTAGAATTTATCTTTGATGAATAATAAAGATTTATTTGCAGTTTCTTTATTTATATCCCAACCCGCAGCCAATGTGCTGTTTTCAAAATTGAGTTTTATTTTATCTATTGAGTACGGTTTTTTGGTCAGATAGTTTCTTGCTTTATTATACAAATCTAAAACCGAAAACTGCAAAAGCAGATTTTGAAGTCTATTTTGAAAATCTGTGTCTATTTCTTGTTCTTTGGCGAGGTCTTTGCTTCTTATGATAAAACTGTCAATAAACCTGTGTAATTCAAGGGCAGAATCTAAAAATTCTTTTATTGAATTTTTTGCCTCGTCTTTTTTTTCAAAAGAATTTTCTTTAAATATTTTTTCAATAGCGCTGTTTTCTGAATTCTTCTTTATCGTATTTTTCTCAGAATGATTTTTATTTTCACACTCAAGCAATGCTTTAAGCTTATGCTCAATATAAGTTGTAATGCTTATATCTTTGGGCCATGTTTCTTTTAACGCTTCAGGATCGTTTTCAATACAAATCAATATCATTTTATTAATATCTTTGAAACTTAGAGTTTTTGCTTTTTTTAATTTAAGTTTTTCGGCTTTAGGCAAGGCATTGCCATTTTCCTGTTTTTTATTTTCAATTAAGTTAAAGTAAATATTATCAATCGCGTTAAAGCCGCCAAACAAATCAACAGAAATTTTTCTTATGAATTCGCGCGAAAGATAAAATAAGTCAGGGTTTGATTTTATTTCACTGAATAAATATTTAAATTCTTCATAAACCTGTTCTATAAAATTTCTCTTTTTTTGTGCGCCCGTTTCTATCAGGTTTCGATCTTTCTTGCTGAGAATATCTTCATAAAAATATTTTAACTCTCTAATTAAATCTTCATCGTTTTCAAAAGCGTCTATGAAATTTCTCTCTGAATCGCTTAGAATCTGCTTATATAATGGTTGAAGGGCAGAAAAATCTCGTTTCTCGCCATGAAGCTGCTGCCTTGTAAGATTAATAATTTCGTTAATGCCTTGAATTTTTTCTTTGCCTGCCTGCGCCGGCAAGCCGCCAAGAGTTATATTGTAAAGATCAATACCTTCTTGTGAAATAAAATGCAGAAAAGATTCGGGATTAAATGTATTTTCGATTGAAATAAGCGCGTTTCTGTTTTTAAGCTCTTTTTGCAGACGTTTCAATTTATCATTTACAGAAAAATTGGCTTCTTTTAACTTTTTAACGTTTTCGGTTTTTTGAATATTCGCCTGAAATTTTTGCCATCTTTGTATATTAGCGAAAAAGAAATCGAGATTTTCTTCAAGAATACGATGAGCAATGGAGGTTTTTTTAAGTTTTTTATTATCGCCTTCGGTATCATAAATGTTTTTTCGGTTTTGATTAAAGCCGCTAAAATAGGTTGTAAAACCTGTAAATGAATTTACTACTTCAGCAAGCTCTTTTTTTAAATACTCTGTATTGTCGTCTTTAGTTATATCTATCGCATTTTTTTCAAGAAGCCATCTTAATATAGAAAACGAATCGCTGTTTTCATGAATAAGGCTTACGCCATTTTTTTTAATTGAAAATTTTTCAGATTCGATATTTTTCATCTCTTTTTGAGAGAGATTCTTCCAATCATTCGCGGCTTGTTCAAAAGCTTCTTTTAATTTCTTAGAAAATTTCAATTTTTCTTCTTGTAGAAGATCTTTTTTATTATCATTTAGCGCGTCAGAATTCGCGTTATCACGATTGAGCCATAGCGAGAATAAGTTCTCTATATCATCAGATTTAATTATTTTTGAAAGTATTTCATAATCAAGAGCTTTACTTATGAAAAGCTGGTGCATTTTATTCATGGCTTTTTTCAAGACTTTATAATTATCAGCTAAATCTTTATCTTTACCGCTGGTGATATTATGACCGTTTTCCCAATGACTTTCAATAATATTGTGTTTTTTAATGTTTTCTTCTGTCTTGCCGACAGGCTTTAATTCAAATCGCAGTGTTTTTTGTACTTTATACCTTTGGGTAAAATTGTCCCATATACATTTATTATTTTTTTTGTTATTCATAATAACCCCCATGTTTCTGTATCTTGCATATTTATATATTAAACCCATTTTGTCAAATCTAAACAGCCGCAAGTGCGCACAATTAACGTCTTTCGCATAATATTATTATACAAAACATGAAATAGTTTAAACGACATACTCATGTCGTTTTTCATTTTTAATAAAAATAAATATTTATAGCCCAGCGCGTACACGATGTACGCGCCTCTGGAGCGACTCTGTGCACGAGGCACAGCGGAGCGGGTTTCTTCTTTCTTTGTTACTTTCTTTCTTCTTTATACCGCGTACCCGAAGGGTGAAAGAAGAAAGAAAGTAAATTATGTTTTTGATTAAAACTTTTATTAAAAAGTTTGGCTGAATACGACTCATAACCGGTTAAAACCCGCGTCAATAAAACAATGATTTACACGAAGATATCCGATAAGTAAATTGACACAGCAATTAAGATGAAAAATTATGTATTAAAGTTGCGTTAGACGGCCATTGCATATTGCAATGGGGTACATATACTGTTCATGAGAAAGAAATATATTTATTTTTATTTGTTACCGTTATTTTTTAGCGCTTTATTTTTATTTAATAACGCGTATGCCCAGCAAATTCCCGAAACGCCGGCGGCAGAAGCCGAGTTATTTCACCTGGGTGCCGAAATAAATACCCCTTATTCAGAATATATGCCCGTCATAACCATTGACGAAGACTATATTTATTTTCAATCAGATCGCCCCGGCGGCATGGGCCAGACGGGCGATTTTGATATATGGAGGTCTCTTAATAAAACCCTGGGAAGCAGGCGACCCGTTTTTAATTCTCCCGAAAATATCGGATTTCCGATTAATTCTGAGGGTTTTGAAGGTTTGCCTTCTGTAAGAAAAGCCGAAGACGGCGAATGGGAGATGTATTTTACCTCTGTATCTTCAATGGGAAGAAGCGGACCAGACGAAACAAATATTTACTACTCGCGAACTATCCACGGAAAATGGACAAATCCTGAACCTGTCACGGGAATCAACACGCATTTTAACGATAGAATGCCTTCTATCTCTTTAGACGGTAAATTATTATATTTTTCATCTGATAGACCCGGAGGGTTTGGAAAAGACGATTTATGGGTTTCAGAATATGATAACAAAACAAAACGCTGGAAGAACCCCGTTAATTTGGGCCTAAAAATAAACGGCCCCGCTTCAGAAATATCTCCTACAATTCACACCGACGGAATAACGCTTTATTATTCTTCAAATAAAAAAGGCGGAGTCGGAGGGTTTGATATCTATGTAACTCAAAATCTTGAGCGTAAAGATCTTACAAGCTGGAGCGATATAAAAAATCTGGGAATTCCCTATAATTCTGTCAGCGACGACGAACATCCGTCTGTAAATTTAGGCGGTCGATACATGTATTTTTGTTCAAACCGCGACGGCGGTTACGGCAACTTTGATATCTACAGGGCAAAAATTCCAAAATTTGCCAAACCAATCGTCGTGGTAAAAATGCAGGGAAGAGTTCATGAGGCCGATACAATGAAAGGGATTGAAGCGAACATTAGAATTGAGGGCCGGCAAGATTCAAGAAATATCACAACCGATTTGCCCAACGGTTCATATTGGGCAAATTTTATTAATAACCGAATTTATAAAATATTAATATCGGCTCCGGGATACGAGCCTGAAGAATTCACTTTAGATTTGCGCGAAATTCATGAACCCGATCTTATAAATAAAAATTTTCTATTAAAAAGACGAACAGGTATTCCGTCTGAATTTACGTTCAATATTTCGTTTTCTAATAAACTGGGTCAAAAGCTAAAGCCTTCTGTTTATACAAAACTGCTGCCTACTCAAAAAAAAGAAAGAGAAATTACGCCAGTTGAAGATAAGGCCCAAAAAAAATATATTTATAGGTTTAATCTTCATATACCGGCAGAAATTGAAGGCGCGGCAGAAGTACAGCGTTTTATAAATAATCTATCGGTAGAAACATCGGCGACGCTGCCAGGTTATGACGTATTTTTAGAAAGCTTTTTTCCTAAAAACTATATTGATATTACTCAAAAAGACATCGGCCGGCAGTTTGACATTGATTATACAATGCTTAAACTTGGCTCTGAGTTCCCCATGACGCTGCCTGAAGATCTAAAAAACATGAGACGTATCTATACGATATATTTTCAGACAAATATATATTCAGAATATAAAGAAGAAGATAGAAAAAATTTGATGAAAATAATATCGGCATGGAAAAGCGCGCCCGAAATGTTTATTGAAATTCACGGTCATACCGACGCAGAAGGCGGCAAACCGCATAATATATGGCTATCAAAAAGAAGGGCCGAAAATGTTAAAAAGTTTTTAACTGAAAACGGCATAAGCGAAAATAAGATAATTATAAAATGGTTCGCAGATTCGCGCCCCGTAGCCGAGAACAAAACAGAACAGGGTAAATCAAAAAACAGACGCACCGAAATTTTTGCCTATTCAAAAGAAGATACAAATGCAAAAAACAAATGACGACTTCTTATTAATCTCTCGCCATCTTGTAATGCCCCAGCATTTAAATCCTAATAATCATATTTTTGGCGGGCAACTTCTAGCGTGGCTAGATAAAGATATTTATATATTTATATGCAACAAGCTTAAATATAGAATGTTTGTTACCGTTTCAATGCATAATGTCAATTTTAAAAAACCGGCATATCCGGGCGAGATTCTTGAAACATACGGCCAATTAAAGCTTGTAAAAAGAACGAGCGCCTCTGCATACGGCAAGGCGGTAGCTTTTGATCCTGAAACGGGCAATTCAAGAGAAATCATCGCCTGCGAACTAACCTATGTGGCCATTAATGAAAAAGGAAAACCCGTTCGCATAGAAAATATTTAACTTTTTTTCTTTACTTTCAACATGGTTACGGCCGCCAAATCGACAATCTCATGAACTTCTGCGTGTCGTTGCATAATATTAAACGGTTTTGTCGTATCGGTTAAAATCGGCCCTATTACGGTTGCGTTGCCCAGGCGTTGTAAAAGCTTATATGAAATATTTGCCGAGTTTAATTCGGGAAAAATCAATAAATTTGCTTTTTCTTTTAAGGTTGAAAAAGGAAAGTTTTCTAAAAGATACTCTTCTACCACCGCCGTATCTGCCTGCATTTCTCCGTCTACTGTCAGATCAGGATATTCTTTCTTTAGTATTTCAACCGCTTTTTTAACCTTTAACGTTTGCGGATGTTCGGTGCTTCCGAAATTTGAAAACGAAAGCATGGCCACTTTGGGAACATAACCAAATTCGCGAACCAGTTTGCTTGAGCTTATAGTAATTCTTACTAAATCGTGAACATCGGGCTCTATGTTTAGAGAAGTATCTGAAAAAAAGTATACCTCATTTTTTATAATGACGATATAAACGCCCGCCGCCAAGGCTTCATGATCGGCATTGCAGATTTTCAGCCCCGGCTTTACGGCTTCGGCATATGACTGGTTTAATCCTGAAAGATAAGCGTCGGCGTCGCCGTTTAAAACCATCAACGGCGCAAAAATATGATGATCCTGAACTCTTTTGCGGGCCAAAGAATAAGCAAGTCCTTTTCTTTGTCTTAGTTCATAATATTTTTCTGCGTATTTATCGATATTCGCATAAGTTTGCGGATTTATTATTTTAATATTCTGAATAGATTCATGCGGTATGCCGATTTCTAGCATTGTTTTTTTTATTTTCTCTTCATCGCCTAATAAAATAGGATGAGCAAAACCTTTTAAATCTGTTTCATAGGCGCTTCTGATAATCTTCTCGTTCTCTCCGTCGGTAAAAACAAGCCTGCCCGGGTTGCTTCGCGCTTTTTTATAAACTTTATCCATAAAAATAAAATTTTTATTCGTTATAAACATGAGAGATTTTTTATACTCTTCAAGTTCTTCTTCTGTGTTTAGCGGTTTTTTCGCCACGCCGCCCCGCGAGGCTGCCCAGGCCACGGCGGGAGCCTCCCATAAAAGCACTCTCGGGTCAAAAGGCTTGGGAATTATATATTCGGGGCCAAAAGAAAATTTTTCGTCTTGATATGCGTGAGATACTTCATCGGGCACCGGCTCTTTCGCTAAATTGGCAAGCGACTTTGCAGCCGCTATTTTCATTTCTTCTGTTATTTTAGAGGCTCTTACGTCTAATGCCCCTCTGAAAATAAAGGGAAATCCCAAAACATTGTTTACCTGATTCGGATAGTCTGATCTGCCCGTTGCCATAATTAAATCAGATCTAACCGATTTTGCTTTTGCATATTCAATTTCAGGGTCAGGATTCGCCATGGCAAAAACAATGGGTTTATCGTTCATGTTTTTAATCATATCTTCATCAAGTAAATTCTTAACCGATACGCCTATAAACACATCTGCCCCTTTCATGGCTTCGGCAATTGTTCTTTTCGAAGTTTCAACGGCAAAACGCTCTTTATATTCATTCATCCCTTCTTTTCTGCCTTTATAAACAACGCCCAATGAATCTATAAACAATATATTTTCTCTTTTAACGCCTATATGCATGATTAAATTAGCGCATGCAATGCCGGCGGCTCCGGCTCCGGCGACGACAACTTTTACCTCTTCAGCTTTTTTTTTCTGTAATTCCAGCGCGTTCATAAGACCCGCTGTCGCGATAATAGCCGTACCGTGCTGATCGTCATGAAAAACGGGAATTTCAAGAGTTTCTTTTAATTTTTCTTCAATATAAAAACAATCAGGCGCCTTTATATCTTCTAAATTTATTCCCCCGAAAGTAGGATGCATTAACGAGACAGCCTTAATTATCTCGTCGGGGTCTGAAGAATCAAGTTCAATATCAAATACGTCAACGTCTGCGAAGCGCTTAAATAATATTGCTTTGCCTTCCATAACGGGTTTGGCCGCTTTCGCGCCGATGTTTCCTAAACCTAAAACAGCCGACCCGCTGCTAATTACGGCCACGAGATTTGACTTGGCGGTATATTCGTAAACATCATCGGGATTTTTTGCAATTTTTTCGCATGGAAGCGCAACGCCCGGGGTATAGGCCAGCGATAAATCATATTGGGTATTGCATGGTTTTGTGGCGATGATGGCTAGCTTTCCTTTTTTGCCTTTAGAATGATAATCTAAAATTGCCTTTTCTGTAATTTTCATTATATTATAAATTAACAAGAATAAAATATTTATGCCAATTTTTTATCGTAGCTTCGCGGGTTGAATGATTAAATAATGCTTGTTTATTTGTTTCAATATCGATTTTTTACCAAAATAAAAAAATGGCATATAAATCGTCGAATATATAATGAGAGTATCCGAAAATAAAAATATATAAAGAAATTAAAATAAATGAAGTAAAGAGAAATTATGTTTAATAAAGGAATTAAATTAAGCGAAGAAGAAATAGCCGAAAGCGAAAGAAATATTGAACATTTGATTCAAAAAATGAGCTATCGAATGGCGGTTTTATACCGCATGAAAGAAAGAGGCAGAATTGTCTTGGGGAACCTCATAAATTCTGAAATTTTGAATTTTAACAACAAAAACCAAAAAGTAGATAAGTTTTCGATGACTTATACGCTGAATATAACGGGAACCTTTGACGCGAAAATATATTTAAATTTAGAACCCGAGGCGGCGTTACATATAACTGATCTTTTATTTAAGCAGTATATGGATGTAAATCCCAAAGACTGGTCTGAACAGGCCATGAAAGAAATATTAAATATTTTTAGCGGTCATCTGGTAACTTTTTTTGACGAATACGGATATACTCTGGATATAGGCGTACCTTCAGATACAGATCATGATTTTATTAAGTCAAAACCAAGAAGAAAAATTCTATTTCGATTTAAGTCAGACAACCATATAATTCAATTTATTATTGAAATAGATTGAATTATATGTTTTAAGCCGATTAATTTTTAATTACCGCGTCTTCGATAATCACGGGATAAAAATAACCTGAACCGATATCTTTATCGTAAGATGCCTTGCCGGTTATTAAAACAACATCACCAAGTTTTGTTTTACCGGTAGTCGTGATGGTAAGATCGCTTTGACTTTCTTTACCAGTACCGTCTTGCAGATGAATCCAGTTTTTACCCATGATACCTTCTGTATATTTTACAACCTTGCCCCTTACAGAGACGCTTTTACCGTTTAAATTGCTTTTTAATAAGTAAATTTCGGCTACAGTGTACCCGCCTTTTGCTTTTTCTATAGAACCGGCTTTTATATTGGCTTTTTCTGCCTTGGTATTTTGTTTGGTTGACGGTTGCGCATTAGCTTGCGGCATATTAGGAACTTTACCCTGAACAGGTTTGCCGCCAACCTGAAGCCCGCTTACAAAATAAATGTTATCAAAAGTTTTATTCAATGTTTTACTGTGAAAATCTTTCATCGGCGTAGTCGGAACAAATGTAACCATATCGCCGACAGATACCTTTACTTGAGAGGCGGCTATCCAAACGCCTTTTCCGTCAACTTCTAAATTCATATAAGTATATCCGCCTGAGTCCATGGTTTCAGACACTTTACCGGTTATGGGGCCGGCCGCGTTTAGAGCCGCGGCATTTTCAATAACAGGCGCCTTTTCATCTTCGCTGCAAAAAGCCGAAAATACAATAATTGTAAATAATATTAAATATTTAATTCTGGTTTTCATAGTTAGTCCTTAAAAAATTGAATTTTGTGAATAAAACTTATTTTTAAGACGCCTTGTCAAATCTTTTTATAGAGTTAGAAAAATACTTGTTTACTTTCATTTGTCTTCAGTCGATAAACATAATACCGAAAAGGAATAGAGGTTTACGCGAATATAAAAATAGATTATTGATATTCCTGTTATTATAATACAACTATGAAAAAATTTTTATTAGCCAGATTTTCACAATACACCCTTTATCAAAAAATAATTATACCGACAGGTATCTTTTTCATATTGGGCTTTGCCGTCGTATTGCCCTTTATTTTCTTTCAGTCAAAATCTTTTGTCATTGATAATTCAAGAAAAAACGCAGAAAATATTCTTCAACAATACTCTACGCTGAGGGGCTATTATACAAACAATGTCGTCGCTAAAGTGAAACAGAAGGCGCCGAATATAAAAATCGATTTTATTCATGAAGGAAAAGAAGATACTATACCTCTTCCGGCGACGATGATTCACGATTTAGGGCAGTTGTTTTCTTATAATAAAGATATTGAAATTCAAATGCGGCTTTTTAGCGACTTTCCTTTTCCTAACAGAAAGAAGAGAATACTTGACGATTTTGAAGTAGAAGCCATACGTTTTTTTAAGGACAGACCGAACGAATCATTCTATAAAGAAGATTTAATTTCAAAGAAAAGAGTTCTTCGAGTGGCAATTGCCGATAGAATGAGCGTACCAGCGTGCGTTCAGTGTCACAATAATCACCCCTTAACGCCCAAAAGAGACTGGAGAATTAACGATGTACGCGGCGTCTTAGAAGTCATCATGCCTTTAGAAAATCAGTTGGTACAAAACGCAAATTTAAATTATAAGATAATGGGAATTGTATTTCTAATATTTCTTGTTTTGGCCACGCTCCTTTATTTAACGCTTAGAATTTTACCCGAACGAATAAAGAAACTTGCCGAAATTTCAGATTCTTTATATCAGGGAGATTTAAGTATAATAAAAACAATTGAAGAATCAGAAGCGAAAAAGGGGCGGGATGAATCTCACCAATTGGCGCAGTCAATATACCAGATGGCCTTTAAATTTGGCCATACTATTGAAGTGGTTATAGATATCTTGAAAAATTTATTAAACCTTACCCATGAAATGGAGCTTGGCGCGGATGTATTTTCGACAAACATTAACGATCAGGCAAAATCGTTTATTGAGATTTCGGCAAAAATTGACGTGATTTCTGATGATTCAGACGCTGTTTCAAGAAATTCGTCGCAGCAGCATAAAATGTTTAGCGAATTAACGGTCTTAAATAACGAACTGGCTGTTCTTGTCAATAATCTTAACGGCAAAGTGAACGGAGCTTCTTCTTCAATAAAAAATATTTCTGAAGATGTCATTCGCGGCGAGAAAACAATGAACACAATGACCGAGAGTATGGCGACGGTAAGAGAAAGTTCGGCTAAAATGGTTGATGTTGTAGAAATGATAACGGCTATATTTGAGAAGATAAACCTTTTATCGTTAAACGCGTCTATTGAAGCCTCAAAAGCCGGGGACGCTGGCAAGGGTTTTGCCGTTGTTGCCGAAGAAATAGCAAAATTAGCCGAGCAAACTTCTCAAAGCATAAAAGATATTGAAAGTCTTATTGAAATTAATAACGAAGAAATTGGCAAATCTTCAGAAATTACGTCTGACTTAGTGCGGCTTTTAAGCTCTCTTATTACGGGCATTCAAGATATCGACTCTATATTTACCGAAATAAAAGAAATGACCAAAAAACAGCTGACAGAGTCAGAAACTATCGGCGGCATCGCTCAAGAAATTTCAAAAACATCCGGCGAAATAAACGTGGCCGTTCAGGAGCAAAAAGACTCTTTGTTTGGCATAAAAAAATCAATATCGCACTTAAGCAAAATAAACCAGTCAAATACCAATGAAGCCCAAAAAGTTGCCTCTAGGGCAAAAGAGCTTAGCCGTACAACGAATGTACTAAAAGAAGAAATTTCATTCTTTAAAGTCTAAGCCAATCAGCCGAGTCTGTTTTTTATTTTTTTTGCGGTTTCGTTTGTCGCGTCTATTTTTAACGCTTCATCGGCAAATTCAGAAGCTTTTTGTTTCTTATTCAGGGCAAGATATATAGAAGACATATTAACCAGATTTTTATGCATATGCGGATTTCTTAAATAAACTTTTTCGCCAAGCTCTAGGGCTCTTGACAGATTTCCCGATTTTTTATTACAATGCGAAGCCACATATAATTGTTCGGTATCGGCCGGGCATAGGGTGATATAATCTTCAATAATAAACGCCGCTTTTTTATACTCTTTTTGAAGAATATAGGCTTTTGTCAAATTTTTTAACAATTCGGTATTTGAAGAGTTTAGCTTTAAGCCTCTCTTAAATAAAGAAATCGCATTTTCATAGTTTTTTTTCTTTAATTCTATTTTACCCTCCTTGAGCTTTTCATTGCCGTCTGAAAAAAATACAATTTCTCTGGTATCTTTTTGTTTTTCTTTGTAAGAGATTCTCATTACCGATAAATCGTCCGTCAGCTTGCCCGTTTTCAATAAATTTTTATACAGTTTTCTCATGCTTCCTTCTGAGTTTTGTATGATTTCTAAAAACAATGTTTCGTCTTTATTTATAATTCGCCTGCCGTCTTCATCAAGGCCCATTTCTAAATCGTCTCTGCCGTCAGAGCCTACAAATAATATATCTTTGGGCATTAATTGAAATACCGGCGTGTGAACGATGCCCTTTATGCCTAGCGTGCCAAGCTTTCTAAAAATTGTTTCTTCTTCAAGAAATTCGGCCTTTTGATTTCTATACAAAACCGGATACGGATGTTCAGCGTTTAAAAAATGCAATAACCCCGTGTTATCTTCAATTATGCCGATTATAAGAGAAATTAACATAGAACCTTTAAAGCTTTCAAAAATGCGATGAAGCTCGACGAAGGCGTTTTTAAGCCAGCTTTCAGGATGTTGATTTTTCATATCGTCAGAAAAACGGGTTCTTTCAATGATAGATTGAAATACCGCTCCTAAAACCAGAACGCCACCTGCGCCCTGCATCGATTTTCCCATGGCGTCTGCGTTTAAAAAAACGGTAAATTCTTTATTTTTTAATGAAATGCTGTGAGCGATACAAATATCGCCGCCTATTTCTTTTCGCCACTTTCTAAACTTAAATTTTTTATTTTGTTTAACCAGAAATTCTATATGAATAGACGAGCTTTTTACCGAATTTGCGCCAAGAGGATTAATTAAAAGCGAAGTTAGAAAATAGTCTCCGTCTTGCTGGTTTTTTAAGTTTCGCGTTTCTTCTAGCGATTGATTGAGATCTTTTGTTCTCTCTTCTACTAGTACTTCAAGATTTTCGGCGTGCTCGACAAGTTTTGCGTTGGCCTTTTTGACAGATTTAACCATATTATTAAACGACTCAGATATATAACCTACCTGATCTTTTATTCTTACGGGAATAACCGTATCTAAATCTCCTTTATTTACTTTTTCAACCCCGGCCAAAAGATTATTTAAAGGAGTCGCCAAAGAGTTCTTTAGAAAAAAAGGAGTGCCAAAAATAAAAACAATGATAACTATGAAGATAACAAGAATTTTTACCGACTGAGGATGCATATATTCTCTGTAAGAACGGTATGAAAAACCCGTTTCGTATATTTTTTCGTCATCTAAATCGACATAAAGATAAGAGAGGTAATGCTCTTTGTTATTTTTATTTTCTCTAAATCTCCTTTCTGAGGGTTTGCTGAATAAAGAAAAATATTTTAACAGCTCTTGCTTATTTAACGCGTTATTATTTTTATATTCTATGCGCACGCCTTCTAAAAAAGGCATAAAGGCTTCATCAGTAAACGAACTGCTCTTATATAAGGCCGATTCAAGGGCGGGCTCTTTTGTTTTTTTTATTTTTGACGCGTGATAAACAATCAAATTTTCAAAACCGCTAAGATAATTTAAAAGATCTTCTTTGCTGTATTCGTCTATTGAATATTCAAAATAAGAATCAATTAATTTTTTATATCCCGCAAAAGATTTATGATTATTCTTTACCGTCTCTAGAACCTGCTCTTTTAAATTATGATCTGAAAACGATTCAAATTTTTGCCAAAGAAAAGCGTTTAGAAAATCGGCCGATAACATTTGATAGTTTATAGACCAGCCGTTTTTTTGATAGATATTTGTAAAAGTTCTATCGTTCAAAGATAAAACCGTAATATAGCTTAAATCTTTCGAATACTTATCTGTTTTATACGCAGAAGCGGTAAAATGATTTTTTATTTCGTCATAGGCCCTGTCTTTGTCGTTTAGAAGCGAAAATGACAAAGCCTGAAAGCTTAGCAAAAAAAGCAAAAGGCTTATGCCCACAATTTTTGCCATAACGGTTGTTTTATCTTTGGTATGATTCAAATAAATTACGACCATAACCGAAAGCCCAGAAATGGTTAAAATGTCATATAAAACCTGATATGCGCCCCTGTCAATCAGGCCCTCTCGGCTTAGCGTATTAAACAGCGAAGGCAAAATAGAGCTAATAAGAAAAGCAATTAACATACCAAAAACCGCCCAGCGTTCTTTCCCCTTTAAAATTTTCATTTTTAATACAGCCGCAACAATAGCGGCTAAAATATAAACCATAATGATTACGGCTATGATAGAGCTTATTTTATCTGCGTTAAAATCCCAGTGCTGGGCATGCGGATGAAAGATTTTTTCAGAGATTCCTGTAAAATAAATAAAAACGCCTGTCGCCAAAGCGGCAATTAACCATTGGGCATATAAAAAGATTTTTGCCGATTTCTTATGGCGCAATATTGAATAATGAAAGAAAAACTGCGTAAAATATAAAAGAAGCGGAAAAATAGCGGCAACGGTAATCCATCGATGATAAGCCGCGGTCTCATTATAATAACAGGCGGCTATCACATAACCGAAATTGAATACCGCCAGAGTAAAAAAGGCCCGGCCCAAATATAAAGAAGCTGTTGTTTTTTCGGGCAGTTTTAATAAAAAAAGACCGACAGATAGCGTAAAAATAAAAGGAATAATCGCGCCTATTGAAAACGAATTAAGATAGATGTCCTGCATAATAGGGAAAATATTTTATAAATATTATTGACTCTAAATCGTCAATAATATTTTCATTTTTTATATGCCATTATTTCGGTACATTAATATCTAAACCGATAATTTGGTTTTTTCTTCGCCAATCGATTTTACAGATATTTCAAAAAGCATTAAAGCCTTTTCTTCAAAAAGGGGCCCGGGAACATATGCAGTAATAATTGCCAAATGAAAACCTAACACTTTCAGATGGTACAGATTGTAAATTGCATTGACAATCTGTACCATCTGTTTTTTTGCCATATGTTTATTGAAAGAGAAATTTCAAAATCTTTTTCAAATGATTTGTCAATCATTTATTCTTCTTCGGCGTTCGTATCAAAAAAAACCGGTGCGTGATAAAGCCGGCGATAAATCCGCCGATATGCGCCCAAAAAGCAATGCCGGGTTTGCCGGGCTGGCTGGCTAAAATGGCCGTGCCGCTTATAAGCTGCATGATAAACCAAAGGCCAATATATAAGACGGCGGGAACCTCAAAAATCAAAGGATAAAAAAAGATGGGCACGAGCGTTATAATGCGGCTCGAGGGAAAAAGTCTCATATAGGCCGCCATGACGCCCGCTAAGGCGCCTGAGGCCCCAATAGCCGGAATATTTGAATTCATATAAATGACAAAATGGGCCAGCGAGGCAAGAAAGCCCGATAAAATATAAAACAAGAAAAACCTGAAATGTCCCATCATGTCTTCAACGTTATCGGCGAAAATCCAAAGCGCCCACATGTTCATGATAAAGTGCGACCATCCGCCGTGTAAAAACATATTTGTAAAGAAACTAAGATAGCCAAACACGCCTGTTTCATAGGGTTTCTCGGCCGCTATTTTCGCGGGAACAAGACCGAAGGCGTTAAAAAGAGCCGCTCTCTCTGACGGCAAGAGAGTGAGTTCAAAAATAAAAACGGCCGCGTTAAGAAGAATGATAAACCATGTAACAAACGGAGTTTTCTCGGCGGGAATAATATCTCTTATGGGTATCATTCTTCATCGTCTAAGGGTTCTATTTTTACGGGCAAAAGTTCAAGGGTCGATATCTTGCCGCTTATTTCAAGAGGAACATAGCCATATCTTTCGCGAAACAGTTTTTCAACGCGGCTAATCGTCGAATATTCTGCAATCGTTAGACGCAGTTTTTCTGACTTTAAGAAAAGCTTTCTTTTTTCTTTTTCGAGCCGGCTTATTTCATATTTTAAGGTAGAAACTTTTATGTTGCGCCAAAGATAGGCGAATACAATCAAATGAATTAAAAATACAAATATGAAAATGACAAAAAGATTAATCGATGTTTTTTTTACGCTTTCTTCTTGCATTATTTTAACAGGGTCGGATGTTTTTTCTGCAAAAATTTTATGAAACCCTCAACGCTTCTCTCAATCACTTTATAAACATCGTCAAAAGCGTCGGGCCCGTAGCCGAAAGGATCCATCACGTCAGAGCCGGGGTCAATCTTGTCAAATTCGCGAAGTTTATAAATTTTTTCTTTGGGCACCGCGAATTCTGTATGAAGGGTATTAGCGTTGTTTTGATCCATGGCGATAAAATAATCGAAAATATCCTTGTCTTTCATGTGAACCGGTCTTGATTTTTGATGCTGAATGTGCGCGCCATATTCTTTGGCAATTTGAACCGACCCCGGGTGCGGGGGCTCTCCGTCGTGCCAGCCCGATGTGCCGGCAGAGTCTATGACAAATTTATCTTCTAAGTTTTTTTCTTTTATTTTCTTCTCAAAAATGCCCTGCGCCAGAGGCGAGCGGCAAATGTTCCCGAGACAAACAAAAACTATCTGTATAATATCTTTCATTTTATTTCTCCGCCTGTAAAAGAATGTATAATAAAAAATCCTATGATTGTCTCTTTTTCTTCGGATGTCGTCTCGTTCAGCAGATTAAAATCTTCTGTGTCAAACCCCCATGAATGAAAGAAGTAACGGCATATGGGCATAGCTTCTTTTGAAATAAAAACGCCCTCGTTTTGGGTTTTAGAATAAAAAACGGGTATCTTGCTTTGTTTTAAAATTTCAGGAACTAAAAGCTGCATCTCCTGAAAAGATACTTCTTCAGATAAAAGACTTTCGTTTTGTTCTTCAAGAGGAAAACGCCCTAAATCTAAAAGCCTTATTTCTCTGGTTTTTTTAATGAACTCTGATGCTTCGGATATTTTTTTCGTATATTCGTCTAAAAAATCGCGCCCTAAAAACCATCCGCCCGACTTCTCTTTATATAAGTTTTTTATGCCTTCTTTTTCTGTAAGATTTTCTTTAATAATTTTCATATTATGATTTTTCAAAACGAGCCTCGACCGAATATCCGTGTTCGGCGTAGAGCCCCTCAATTTTGCTCATAACTCTTATGGGCTCCAATGATTTTTTCAGACCGTCTTGGCTGCATTTTTGCCACGTAATGCGCCGCATAAACGAATGCACGCTGACGCCCGAAGAAAAGCGGCACGCGCGGGCGGTCGGCAGAATATGATTGGTTCCCGAATAGTAATCGCCCACGGCTACGGGAGAAAAGTCGCCCATGAAAACGCTTCCGGCGGCGTTTATTTTTTTTAAAAGCGCGTCGTCTTCTCTGGTTTGAATTTCAAGATGCTCGGGAGCGTAAGCGTTTGAAAATTCAACGGCTTCATTCAGGTCGTTTACAAGATATATTTTTCCGTTTCTTTGAATTGATTCGCGCGTTATTTCTCGTCTCTCGCCGCGTTTTTCAATGGCCGCTTCTACATGGCTCAATGTTTCTTCGGCCGTCTTTTGGCTCGCGCAAAGCAAGATGGCGCACGCGTTTTCGTCGTGCTCGGCCTGCGCTAATAAATCATGGGCCAGATAATATGGGTCGGCCGAATCGTCGGCGATAATAAGAACTTCAGAAGGGCCGGCAAAAGAATCAATGCCGCACAGGTTTTTAGAAAATACGTAGGTTTTAGCCGCCGAAACATAAATATTGCCGGGGCCGTAAATATAATCAACTTCGGGAATGCCCAAATCATCCAGACCCATGGCCGCCGCTAAAACGGCCTGCGCCCCGCCGGCTTGTAAAACTCTATCGGCGCCAGTCATATAAGCTACGGCCTGCACTATTTCTGGCACACAGCCCGTTTCTTTATTGGGCGGAGATAGTATGGTAATGTCTTTTACTCCGGCGATTTTTGCCGGTATCACGCCCATTAAAACAGTAGATGGGTAAAGCGCCTTGCCGCCGGGAACATACAGGGCGACATTGTCAAAAGGCTCAAACTTAAAACCGAGCAGGTTTCCGGCGATTTCGGCTTCGTATCCTTCAGGAACCTGACGTTTGTGAAACTCTTCAACATTTTTAGCGGCGATTTCAAAGGCCTTTACGGCGTCTGCATTTTCTTTCTTGTATTTTTCAAAAGTTTTTTCAAGAGCCTCTTTTTCAAGCGAAAGCGGGTTGGGAACAAACCCGTCAAATTTTTCTGTATAATATTTCAAAGCCTCAAGAGAGTTTTCGGCCGTTTTTTTAGCCGCCGGAATTATGGTTTCAGAAATTACGTCGTCTAAATTAAGCGAGCTTCTTTGTATGACGGCTTTTTTTTCTTTCGCCGATAATTTTGATAAATTTTGAATTTCAATAAGAGCCATAATCCATTGCAAGATCATGATTCAATATGAAAAGTTTGTTTTTTAAGGTTTTACCATTTCAGCCAAATCAGATATTCAATATTTCCTTTTGTACCGGCTATAGACGACTTAAGCGTATCGACATGCGTAATATTATATTCTTTTAAATATTGGTAAAAATCGTCTAAAAGTTTTTTTCTGTCTGTTTCTTCAGAGACGATTCCTTTTTTTAGCGTTTTTTTGTCGGCCTCAAACTGGGGCTTAAAAAGAATAATTCCTTCCCATGAATTTCTAAGTTCCTGAAGACTTTTTAAAACTTTTCTTATTGAGATAAAAGATACATCGGCCGTGAAATAATCGGGCATAAAAGGCATTTCTTCTTTTTTCAAGCGGCGGATGTTTTTTCTTTCAAATATAAAAACCCGTTTATCTTTTCTAAGTTTCGGATGCAAAAATCCGTACGCAACGTCTAAGGCGATGACTTTGACGGCCCCTTTTTCAAGAAGCGTTTCGGTAAAACCGCCTGTTGACGCCCCGATATCTATAAAAGAGCGGTTTTTTACGTCAAAATTCCATTTTTCAAGAGCGGTTTTTAATTTCTCGGCCGAACGCGAAACATGCTCTTTTATGGGTTTTATTCTAATGACGTCTTTTTCTTTTATGGAATATCCCGCCCGCGATTCTACTTTATCGTTAACCAGAACTTTTCCCGCTAAAATAACAGATTGCGCCAACGATAGAGATTTTAAATATTCTTTTTCTACGAGATATTGATCAAGCCTCATGAGGCCCTTGAGATAATATACTGGGGCAGAGCCTGAAATAATTCTGAAGAAGAAAAAAGCGTTTTGGCTTCATTTGTTAATGTTTTTGCCGTCTTATAGGCGATTTTTCTGGCTTTCTCAAGACCGTATAATGATACATAGGTAAGCTTATTTTGGTCGGCGTCTTTTCCTGATGTTTTGCCGATGCTTTTTAAACTGCCCGAAACGTCTAAAATATCGTCGGCTATTTGAAAAAGCTCGCCCGTTTCAAGCGCCCATTTTTCGATCAAAGAAATTTTATCTTTATATTTTTTAGACTCTAAAAACGGCATGACAATAGAAGCCTGAATTAGCCTTCCTGTTTTTAAATTATGAATTTTTCTTAAGGTTTGAATATTGTTTTTCTTTTGTTCTTCGCAGTCTAAAACCTGCCCCCCTACCATACCATTAGGGCCCACCGCTTTTGAAAAATAAGAAATTGCCCCTAACGATAAGCCCGATAACAGCATAAGCTCAAAAGACAAACTTTGCAGACCGTCGCCGGCCAAAATCGCCGTATCTTCGCCGAAAACTTTATGATTGGTAAGACGCCCTCTTCGATAATCGTCGTTATCCATAGCGGGCAAATCGTCGTGAATTAAAGAATAAGCGTGCAGACATTCAATGGCCGCCGCCGCGCATAAAGCGTTTTTTTCACCTAAACCGCAAATACCGGCGCTTTCAAGAAAAATAACCGGTCTAAGTCTTTTGCCTTTGCTTTTTAAACTATATAAAATTGCTTTTTTTAATTTAGCGGGAGATTGTTTTAGAGTAGTTTCGTCAAGAATGCCTGAAAGACTTTTTTCCCATTTATTTTTATGTTTATTATAAATAGTTTTAAATTTGCTTTCAGGCATATCATGCGGTTAAATAATTATTCTTTAACGAGCTCCATGCGGCTAAAGAAGAAATCTGTTTCAATTTCTGCGTTTTCAACCGAGTCAGAGCCGTGAACGGCGTTTTCGCCTTTTGATCTTGCGAACAATTTGCGAATGGTTCCTTCGCCTGCTTCTGAAGGGTCGGTTGCGCCTATAACATTGCGCCAATGCTCAATAGCGTTTTCTCTTTCAAGGCACGCGGCAACAAGCGTTCCCGAAGCAATAAACTCGGTAAGCTCGTTAAAAAATGGTCTTTCGTTATGAACCTTATAAAACTCTTTTGCCTGCGCCTTGGTCAGGCGAATCATCTTTATGCCCCTTATTCGAAAACCTTCGTCTTCAATTCTCTTTATAATAGCGCCGGTATGACCGTCTTCAACTGCGTCGGGTTTAATCATAATTAGCGTATATTCTTTTTCAAACATGAAATTCTCCTCTGATTAAAACGAATTTATTAAAATTCGTTTTTTATTTAATCCACAGAAGAAGGCTTAAACTCGACGTCAATTTCTTATCTCAATCTAATTTTTCCCGCGAGTTACGGCGATACCCGCATGACAAAAAAGCAAAAAAAGATAAAAGGCTTGCCGCTGTTAAAAAGAACCTCAACTTGGATAATTGCATTTTATAAAACGCTATCTAAAAATGACAATATTTACAAAGGAAAATTAATGGCAGATCTCAAAGGCGAAATTATTATCGCTCCTAAAACAGTATATTGGGTAGAAATGCCCGGCGTAATCGGTCAAAAAGATAAATTTTCTCTGCTAACCCAGGATATTCTGTTAATCGAATGTGATCTTGAAAATTTAGAGCAGCTTAATAAAAAAGACGATGAAAATATCGTATATATTTTTAATTTAGACCGCATTTTTAGAAAAAGGGGCGCCAACAGCATAGACAGAGAACTGCGCTTTTCTCAAGAAATAATAAAGTTTATGCAAGAAAGACCAAAAAATAAGGCGCTGGTTCACACTTCTATTTTGCATGAAGATATTAAGAAAAAATTTGAAAGCGAAAAAATTTATTTTTTACAAAAAAACTTAGAATATAAGCAGATTGCCTTATCGACCGCGCTAAAAATAGTGCAATTTGTCTTTAAGGGAGAGCAGGCTCTGAGAACTCAGGTTCGCGTCAACTATTATCCAGAAAATAAAATAAACGTAGATATTTCAAATCTTACGGCCAAAACGCCTAAAGTAAAAGCCTTACTAAAAGACATCAGTATGAACGGCGTGGGTCTAAAAATATTAGACGGTCAGGATCTTCGATCTTTTAAAGTTAAAGATCTGGTTGAAATGAAAGCGTATTTTCGCGAGGCCACTTTAAAAATATCAGTAGGTTTCGTTACGCGTCTAAGTCCTGACGATTATGAACTTGGCCTTAACTTTAACCTGAAAAACCACAAGATGATTACAGAAACAGACGCTACCACCCTTTCGGGCATTGTTTACGAGGCGATAAAAACAGTATTTAAAGAATTATAAATAAACGCTTACATGAAATTTTTTCAAACACGATTTAGTCTGCCTCCTTTATCGCGCGGATTTCATCTCATAACCGAAAAGATTGCCGCCGCGCTGCCCGATTTAAAAGAAATAGATAAGGGATTATGCCATTTGCTTCTTCTTCATACAAGCGCGTCTTTGACGTTAAATGAAAACGCCGACGCTTCGGTTAGAGGCGATTTTGAATCTCATTTTAGACATATGATTCCCGAAAACGCGCCTTATTATAGACACACCTACGAAGGCGCAGACGATATGCCGGCTCATTTAAAATCTTCGGTTTTAGGAAGTTCTCTTTTATTGCCTGTCTCAAAAGGAAAGTTTGTTTTAGGAACATGGCAGGGTATCTATTTGGGAGAACATCGAAACCGCGCCTCAGGCAGAAATCTCTGCGCTACCATATTCGGGGCTTAAATTTTATTTCCGCAGTATTTGCAGTATACGGCGTCAGGCTCGTGCCCTTCTGAAGAACAAAACCGGCAGACTTGCGTAGAAATTTTAGTATGTCCTTTTTTTTGAGACAGCTCTGCTGAAACAATTCCCGTCGGTACGGCGATAATACCGTAGCCTAAGATCATTAAAACAGCGGCGATGGTTTGACCGAGAGCCGTCTGCGGATGTATGTCTCCAAAGCCGACAGTGGTCAAGGTTACTATGGCCCAGTATACTGACTTTGGAATACTGGTGAACCCGTGTTCTTTTCCTTCTATTAGATACATCAAGGCCCCAAGATTAACGACGATTAAAATAACTGTAAATAAAAAGACCGTTATTTTCTGACGGCTTGCCTTTAATGCATCAAATAAGGCGCCGCCTTCTTTGACGTATCGTCCCAGCTTTAATACTCTAAAAATTCGTATAAGTCTTAAATCTCGAATGACGATCAAAGACTGACTGCCCGGCAATATCAGGCTTAAATAAGTGGGTATAATTGAAAGAAAATCGACAATGCCGAAAAAACTGAATATATACGGCCAAACTCTTTTAACAGAAATTATTCTCAGAACATACTCAATAGTAAATAAAATGGTAAAAAACCATTCTAAGCCCCTCAAAATTTCGGCGTGTTCTTTTTGAAAATCTTCAACGCTTTCTAGCGAAACGACAATTACGCTTATTATAATGCTAAAGAATAAAAAAAATTCAAAAAGTTTCCCAGAGCGGGTATCGGCCTCAAAAATTAATTCATGTATCTTAAAGCGCAATGACTTAGTTTGTTCTTTTGACGGTTTTTTTTGCATTATATTGACAGTTCTTTTTAGCTGATTATATCAGTCTTTGTTTTATCTGCAAACGAATATTCGCGCGCAAATATAAAAGATTCAAACCCAATTTTTTTTTATAAACCAGAAAGTCAAAAAGATTTTACAGAGCAAGCCTACATTTTTATTATTCCAATGTTGTCGCGGATGCTCTAATCGCGCTCCCTTCATCGTCGCTCAGGGCGCGAAAAATGAGCGTTTTCTGCGAAAAAGTTAAAGAAAAAAAGGAGTCTTAAAAAAATGGAAAAAGATACTCTTCTAATGTTCAGCATGACGCCCTTAGATAAAGGCGAAAGCGTCAGCAAATATGTTTCGCGTTCCCTTGATATTATTGATAAATCGGGGCTAGAATATCGGCTAAACCCTATGGGAACCGTAGTTGAAGGTTCATGGGAAGAAGTAATAAAAGTCATGAGCGACTGCTTTGAAAAAATGTCTTCAGATTGTAACCGCATTTCTGTATCGGCAAAGTTTGATTTTAGAAAAGGCAAAAGCAATCGCATCAGCGGAAAAATGCAGTCGGTTGAAAATAAGCTGGGCCGCGATTTAAAAAAATAACAAATGAAATGAAGTCTGAAAATCTTGACAGATTTTACAAGTTTCATTCAGTTATTTATGATATAACCCGCGTTTTTTTTCTTCCCTGCAGGGCAAAAGCCGTAAAGCTTCTTAAGCCTATGCCAAATGATACAATCATCGATTTTGGCTGCGGAACGGGATACAACCTAAAGAAAATATACAATCTTTCTTCTGAAACCTCCCTTGTCGGCGTTGATTTATCGAGCCATATGCTTAAGAAAGCTTCAAAAAAGATTCCCTCGGCAAAATATTATAAACACGATATTGGTACGATCAATATAAAATATAAAGCCGAAAAAATTATTTCAAGCTACGCTCTTTCAATGGTACCCGATTGGCAAAAAGTCATATTAAATATGAAAAAACATTTGAAGAAAAACGGAACTCTGGTAATTGCAGATTTTTATAAGTTTTCAGGATTTCTAAAAATATTTTATCCTCCTTTTTCTTTATGGCTGAAGGCGCATGGCGTAACGCCTCATATTGAAATTACAGATTTTCTAAAGATACATTTTAAAAATGTCGAAGAAAGTATATTTTATTCAGGATATGCGTTTATTGTAAAAGCTAAAGACCCTGTTTAGTTAATAAATAGCGTCTCTTTGAGGGCTTGATTTCTTTATGAAGTTAAATATTCTTTCTCTAACCTGCTCTGAAGCGTCAACATAAAGAAAAACATACAGGCCCCTTTTTTGTTTTGACGGCACTATTTTACCCCTTGAAGTAAAAACAAAATTCTTGGGAATTTCGAGATTGATTTCCCATATTTTATTCGCTTCTAATATTTTTTCTGCGTTTTCGGTTTTTATTAAAAACAATAAAGAACGATCTGAAATTTTTCTTGTGACCCCTTCTAGTTTGATTTCTTTCTCTTCTTGATTTGCAGGCGGCGGCCAGGATTTAAAATGAACGGGAAGAAGCAAATCTGTCATCAGATGATCGTCTTGTTTTGAAACAGCAAAACCCGTTATTTTTAAAAACACGGCGTCTATACTGACTTTTTCGACTGTTGATTTTATAGAATAACTACCCGCTCTTTCTCTGTAGAAAAACAATTCGGCTTCTTTACCCGGCTTTACAGCGGCTGTATTCAACCCCGGAACAGACAGTAAAACTTTATCATTTTCAATTTTAACAATTTTTGCCAGATGGTGCTCGGTATTTATGGTTATACTGCAGGTTTCAGATATATATAAATCTCTTGCGCTGTTTATTTCCCGCGAAAGAGCTTGCCCCGCAAAAAGCTTTTCGCAAATTAAAGAGCCGGTTTCGGCAGATACTTTTTTTTGCTGGGTCAAGTAAGAAAACAGTATTTCTTGAAACTGTTTTTGATTGATTACGACTTTATTTGCCATTTGGCCGCTTAACTGATTAAAAAAATCTTTTAGAAGAGCGATATGAGAATGGTTCAACCCTTGTTTTTCTCCATAGCTTCTAAGAGCATGCCATAGAGCCTTTCGACTTGATATATCTGAATGAAAATAATTTCGTATAAAATATCCGATAACAGCCGCGCCAATAAGAACGGCAGATACAATAATAAATGTTACAGGCGTTTCGGGAACCTTTAAGAAATCTTGTTGAAGAAAAACCTTCATAATCTTAATAACCTACTATGTCTTGTTTTCTTTTTGATTTGTAAAGTCTTTCAAGATAAATTATACACTCTTTCGCGATATTGACGCTTGTCGCTTCTTCAATACCCTCAAGACCGGGCGATGGATTAACTTCTAAAATCAAAGGGCCTCTTTTTGAATCAATTAAATCGACACCCGCAAACTGAAGACCGAGAGAGTCAACTGCCATTTTAGCCATTCTTTCAGATTCGAGAGACAAATTTACCGAGCTTTGCCTGCCGCCGCGGTGAAGGTTAGCGCGAAATTCCCCTGCATTTGCCGTTCTCTTCATGGCCGCAATAAGTCTGCCGCCTAATATAATGGCGCGAGTATCGCTGCCTTTTGATTCTTCAATAAATTCCTGCACCAGAACATGCTTGCCCTGCTCTAAAAGACTTTCTAATACAGATCGGGCAGAGCGCTCTGTTTCGGCAAGCATCACCCCTAAACCCTGCGTGCCTTCGGGAATTTTAATGATAACCGGCGCTCCCGATACGGCGTCAAGGGCAATGTCAATATCTTCAAGCGCGTCAAGAAAAAATGTTTTGGGAACGCTGATATTGTTCTGCGAAAGAATCTGCAATGTTCTAAGCTTATCGCGACTTCTTACGATTGCCTGACTGCCATTTAAACTGTGTACCCCCAGCATTTCAAACTGGCGTATTACGGCCTGTGTGTACATAGTTTTTCTCTGCCCTAGTCTTGGTATAATGGCATGGGGTTTTCTTAGTTTTTCTTTTTGATAATATAAAGAGATATTATTTTTTTCAATTAACATCGATAAAGAAATCGGCGGCAGTACCCGAATAGCATGATTTCTTTTAGAGGCCTCTTCAAACAATCTTCTTGTGCTATACAAAGACCTGTTGTTTGAAAGAATAAAAATAGATAATGATTTTAAACTTTTACTGCGCGCGATTGTTATTTTACTCATAAATTAAATTGTGCATCTAAAATGAATTTTATTTTCTTAAATAAAGTTTTAACGCCGATAACGCCATTTCATTGATCTGCAAATAGCATAAGCTTAATTGACGATAATTTTTTTTATAAGACTAAATATGTTTAATGTCTTTTTTATTTGTTTTGTCATATCTTTCCTGAAATTCTGTGACTTTCTTTTTCCATTCTTCTTCAGGAACAACTTGTATCTCTGTAGGGAACTTCCATTTTCTGAATTTTGTAAGGCTCACTATGACGGTATCTGTAATAAAGAAATATTTATTTCCGTATTGAATCAGACCGCCGTTATATGTAGAGTGTTTTCCTTTAAAATAGATTTTACCTACTTCTTTTACCTTTGTCCAGTCGTCTACGTTTCGAATTGTAGGCACCTTATAAAGATATAATTCTCTGATTCTGTTCTTTTCTAAGCCGTCTTCAACTAATTTTTGCAGTTGGGAATCCATCAAGCGTTCTCCTTAAAGTCTTTTTGCAGACATTCGCAATAAATCGAAGACTGCACCTTTCTTTTTTGTATAATGAAATATATTTTGCGAGAATTACAAGTACTTTTTTTATTCAATTGTAAAAAATAAATAAACATATTCAATATTGCGCGTTTTTATGTTTCAAAGTCTAAACATAATAGACCCATTATATGTAATTATTTTTTTGGCATAAATCGATATTAATAAATAATAAGGTATTTAGTGAAATATAATTTTCATCGCGAAATAAAGTTGTCTTTATTTCTTTTTTCAATATCAGTAGTTACGATAATTGTCTTATGGGGATTTCTTGTTAAAAAGAGCTCCAATTCTCAACCTGCGGCTCAAAAAGGCGTAATTGATTTAAGAAACTGGAATTTTGAAACCAATGGGCCGGTTTTATTAAATGGCGAATGGGAATTCTTCTGGCAGAAACGCCTTAACCCCGCAGAAAATTTCAATGAAACGGTAAGAAATCCAGAATATATTCATGTTCCTAAGTTATGGAACAATCATAAAATAGACGGTAAAAATCTTTCTTCTAAGGGTTTTGCCACATACAGGTTAAAAATATTAATAAATCCTCAGGAAGAAAAATACTCTTTATTTATTAAAGACATTCAAACTTCCCATGAATTATTCATAGATAACGAAAAATTTTATTCTTTGGGATCTCTCGGCAAGACAGAAGAAACTACAATTCCGAAAGTTGGCGATAAAAAAGTCGATTTTTTTATTCATAAAAATTATATTATATTGAGTATTCCCGTAGCAAATTTTCATCGCAGATATGGCGGCTTAAAACAGGCGCTTGAATTCGGGTTAGAAAAAGACATTAAAGAAAAAATTCAAAATAAAATATTAATTACCCTGTTTTTTCTTGGTTCAATATTTTTTGTAGGAATTTTTTGTTTTTCTTTTTATCTGATGAGAAAAAAAGAAAAATATCTTTTTTATCTGGCGATAATATCTCTTGTAATTATTATAAGGCAATTTTCTCTTCCTGATGTTCTTTCTTTTGCGCTAAAATCGTATGATTATTTTTTAAGTATGAAACTCAATTATATAACATTTTATATGGGGGTTTCTTTTTTTGCTTTATTTTTACATAATTTTTTTCCGCATGTATTTAAAAAAAATACCGCTAGAATATATTATTATTCCGGTTTTTTTTCTTCTTTCTTAACCCTCTTTGTTCCCGAATTTTATGCGTCGCTTTATCTTGTAAGAGTCTTCCATTTTATCGCTCTTATTTTTCTTATAAATATAATTTATTGTTTAATAATCGCTTTAAAAGAAAAAAAAGAAGGTTCGGTTCTTTTTTTATCGGGTTTCTTATTTTTAAGTTACGCTTTAACAAATGACATTTTGCTTAATACGAACTGGATACAATCCGCCGAATTGACATATCTCGGATTTTTTATCTTTTTATATTTTCAAACATCGCTTTTAATTATAAAATATTCCGCAAACTATAAGACGATCAAGAATCAAAATGAAATATTGAAAAACCTGTTATATCAAAGAGATTTCTTTAAATCTGCCGCAAAAACTGCTGAAGATATATCTAATGCGAAAAGCCGGTTTTTAGCGAGAATGAGTCATGAAATTAGAACTCCCTTAAACGCCATTTTAGGCATAACCGACCTTATGTTAAATACGAAACTTAGTAAAAAACAAAATGAGTATATTAAAACAATACAAAATACAGGCAGTCATTTAGAATATATTATTAACGATATAATTGATATTTCAAAAATTGAAAAAGAAAAAATGAATATACATTTAGAAAAATTTGATTTTTTCAATACCGATAAAATCGGTTATCACGATTTATGAAGCAAAAGCAAAACAAAAAAACCTTTCTTTTTCTTGCGCTCTAGACAAAAACATACCGCGTTATTTAATTTCAGATAAAGAAAGACTTTTACAGATATTATTTAACTTATTGAGTAACGCGCTGAAATTTACAGAAAAGGGTAAAATAACAATTAATGTCTCGATAAAATCAAAAAAACTTAAAGATAGAAAAATTGAAATATTATTTTTAGTTGAAGATACGGGCGTCGGTATTCCAAAAAATCAGCAAAAAGAAATTTTTAAAATTTTTACGCAGGCTGACGAATCTATTTCAAGAAAACACGGGGGGATGGGCGTAGGGCTATCGATTGCCTCTAGTCTTGTTAAATTACTTGAGGGAAAAATCTCGATAGAAAGCAAAGTAAATAAGGGAAGCAAATTTTATTTTACAATTTCAGCAGAGATTTCTGATGAAAAAATAATGGCGCCTAAACCTAAAAAAGAAGAAATGCATAAATTAAAAGCAACAAGAAAAAAGAGGTTAAATATTTTATTGGCTGAAGATGACATGATAAACGCAATGATTACAAGAATACACCTTGAAAAAATGAAACATCGCGTAACTCACGCCAAGAACGGTAAATTGGCGCTTGAATATTTTAAGAAGAATAAATTCGATTTAATTTTAATGGATGTAGAAATGCCTGAAATAAACGGAATAAAAGCTACGCAAATCATTAGAAATGAAAACAAAACAACAAAATCAAATATTCCCATTATTGCGGTAACAGCTCACGTCGTAGACGAAATAAAACAAGAATGTGAAAAGGCGGGCATGAATGATTTTTTAACAAAACCCTTGAATATAAAAAAACTTGAAGAGACTCTTCTTAAATATCAATAGCTTATTATTATATGCATTATTCTTTTTCGTGAATATAAACCTTATAGATAACAAGCAAAGCCAAATCAACTAAAAAATGCGTCATCATAGCCGCGTATAAACCAAAAACTTCAAATAGGTATCCCAGCATGAGGCTCTATCGCATATTCAATGATAGAGCCCTGAAGTTTATTTATGATATCTTTTAAATAATTTTCAGTCGAAGGCGAATGATACAGAAACATGCCGTAATAAAGCCGATAAATTTGCGGATTTTCTTTGGCGCGCCTGAATTTCTGTTTTAGAAAAAAAATAATTGTATGCCAGCTAAGAATTAGCAGTTTCTAAATTATTAACTATTGCCGTCAGACTTTATGGGCGTTGAGCAATCTTCACATCCCCATATTTTACCATGCATCCAGCATCCTACGCAAAAACCCAGACTAGATTCAAGCCAGGTTAGAATAAAACAAATGACTACTACGCCAATTATCCAGAGATTATCAATATTTAATAAACGCATTGTCAAACAGGTAATGCCTAGAAATGCTCCCAACAACCAGGCAAAACGCTTTGGCTTAGTAGGCTTCCATATAGGATCAGCCTTAAGAGTAATAAAAGTGCCTACAATACCCATTGGACTTAAAGGGGTTAAGCCAAAAATGGCGGCTATTGTCATGTCAAAAATAACGAAAGGCCCGACATACAAGACAGGATCCAGTTCGGGCTTAAAAACTAATATGACAATTGTTAAGGCCGATAAAATATTTAACAAACCGGCCCTTGCTCTTGTTGCGGTTTCATTAATTCGAAATCCAAAGTTATTATTTATTTTGTTACCCATGGCCCACCATGGCGTTGTTAAAAAGAGGTTCTTTTTTGATTTCATATCAATAAATTCTTTTAAGTATATTAGCAATAAATAATATACGAATTAAACTGTCAATATTATTATAATTTACAATTTTTCAACATATATTCTCAAGACGTTAAAAACCTTAAGACCTAAAAATAAATAAAAACTTTTGTTAAAAGAAAAATATAGCTGATACTTTCTTATTTATTAGCCTAAAGAAATAAAAATTCTTTACGTTAGAAAGCGCATTAAATTATGAATCTTAAATACAAATGCCCGACATATCTATTATACTGCCCACTTATAATGAAAAAGAAAATATAAAAGCTATTATTGAAGAAATATCAAAAAACGTTAAAAAAATAAAACATGAAATCATTGTAGTAGACGATAACTCGCCCGATAAAACTTATGAAGCGGCCAGAAAAATCGCCTTAAAGAATAAAAACGTAAAAGTAATTCGCAGAGTTCATGATAAGGGTCTTTCTTCGGCCGTAGTTGACGGTTTTACCGCCGCGCAGGGAAAGTACCTCATGGTCATGGACGCAGATCTTCAGCATGACGCAAGCGCCTTACCGAAATTTCTTGAAGCTTTTAAGAAAAATAAAAAACTCGTAATTGGCACAAGAAAATCAAAAGGGGGCAGCATTGAAAACTGGTCGGCCATTCGAAAATTTATTTCATGGTGCTCTTCATTGCTGGCAAAAATAGTTTTACCCTACAGCGTAAGCGACCCTATGAGCGGATATTTTGGCGTAGAAAAAAGCTTTTTTGAACAAAACGTCGATTCAATAAATCCGCGCGGATTTAAAATTCTACTCGAATTTATCATTAAATGCAAAAAAAAAGATATCGAAGAAATCGGCTTTACCTTCAGACCGCGCATTTACGGTCAAAGCAAATTATCGGGTAAGGTGATGCTTGATTATTTAATAGGGCTTTATGATTTGCGTTTTGGCAAATATATATCTTTGCAGTTTATTAAATACGGCCTTGTCGGGTTTTCAGGCGTTTTGGTAAACGAACTTGGCCTTTGGACGGGAAAAACTCTCATAAATTGGAACAATGAAAAAGCGCTTCTTTTAGGCATTGAACTGAGTATACTATCAAATTTTTTTCTTAACAATTACTGGACATTTAACGAATATCGCTTAAAGGGATTGTCGGGATTTTTTCGCGGCCTTCTCTCTTTTCATTCTATTTGCATAGCGGGAGCGGTTATTAACTACGCAATCGCGTTATTTTTGCATGAAAAAGCGAATATCAATATTTATGCCGCAAACTTAGCGGGTATCGTAATGGCCACAGCCTGGAACTATCTTATTAATATTCAAATAACATGGAAGACCAAAAGATAATCGCGCCTCTTTTATGAATAATATGAATAAGCTTACAAAAGATATTCATTTTCTATTAACCTGTTTCAAAGAAATGCTTGAAGAAATCGGCGAAAAAGAAACCGCCGGCATCTTGCCTTACATTAATACAAAAAAGATTACATTTAAACAAAATACGGCAAGGGCGCTTCAGGCATATTCAATCGCTTTTGAGCTTATAGAAATGGCCGAAGAAAATTATGCCGGTCAAAACAGAAGGCATACCGAGAATGAAAAAGGATTATCAGATATAATAGGCCTTTGGGGCTACAACATAAAACGATGCCGCGAAAAAAACATCTCGCAGCAAGCCATGCTTGAACAATTAAAGAATACCCATATTGAAATTGTTCTTACGGCTCACCCTACAGAAGCGAAACGTCCACCGATACTCGAACATCATCGCCAGCTTTATCTTTTGCTGGTTGATCTTGAAAACAAAATGTGGACAAATTTTGAAAGAGAAGATATTCGCGGGGCCATTAAAACTGTTTTAGAACAGATATGGAGAACCGGCGAGATAAACTTGAAAAAGCCCGATATTAAATCTGAAATTGAAAATGTATTGCACTATTTGAAAAATGTTTTTCCTCAAGTGATTAACCGCGTCGATAACAGGTTAAAGCAGGCATGGCGGCAGGCGGGTTATGATCTGTCTTTATTGAGCCTTTCTGAAAATATGCCGCAAATAACTTTCGGCAACTGGGTGGGCGGCGACAGAGACGGACATCCGCTGGTGACTCCCGAGATAACGAATTACGCGCTTAAAACGCTTCAAGAGACGGCTTTTGTCGTAATTGAAAATACATTATGGAACCTATTTAGAAAGCTCAGCGTTTCTGAAAACCTTCACAGCATGCCTTCTGAATTTTACAAGCGGCTAAACGTCTTAAAACAAAAACATCCGCATGAGACCAATGAAATTGTTGAAAAAAATTTCAACGAGCCTTTCAGGCAATTTATTGAATTTATGATTTTATCTCTTCCTAAAAACTTGAAAGAAAACCGTAAGTCTTATTATTTTTCTTCTGAAAAACTAATTGAAGATTTAAAACTTTTACGAGAAACTTTAATCGCGATGAAAGCCAATCGTCTGGCGCAGACGGAGGTTTTTGCCGCCGAAAGAATTGTCGCGAGCTTCAAATTTCATCTGGCTGTTTTAGATATCAGACAAAACAGTGAATTTCATGATAAAGCGCTTTCGCAGTTAATGACGGCCGCCGGCATCAAAGACGCTAATTACGAAAGCTGGAGCTTTGAAAAAAAAAGAAGCTTTATAGACGGCGAACTAAATTATCCGAGACCGTTTACCCTGCCCGGTTACAACCTGCCCAAAGAGGCCTCTTCTTTAACGTCATGCTTTAGAATATTATCTGAGCTTATTACAGAATCAAGCTTCAGGGGCATGGGCTGTTATATTGTGAGCATGACAAGAGACGTTTCTGATTTGCTTATTCTTTATTTATTTGCGCGAGAGGCTAACCTGTTAAAATTCGACGAGAAGGTTCCATATTTTGAAATGCCGGTGGTGCCTCTTTTTGAAACCATTGAAGATTTAAAAAACAGCGCCGATATTTTAGAAAATTTCATAACGCATAGGGTTACAAAAAGCTCGATGTTTCGGCGGGCAAAAAAAGAAAAATCAAAACTGATTAAACAGCTTGTCATGATAGGCTACAGCGACAGCACAAAAGACGGCGGCATTTTAGCGAGCAATTGGCATATAAACAGAGCCATGATGAAAATGACGCGTCTCGGCGAAAAATACGGCGTTAAAATAGAATTTTTTCACGGCAAAGGCGGCACAATAAGCAGGGGCGGCGGGCCGACGCATCGGTTTATCGAAGCGCAGCCGTCAGGCTCGGTAAACGGCTACATTCGAATAACGGAACAAGGCGAATCAATCTCTCAGAAATACGCCAACCAGATGAATGCGGCCCATAATATAGAACTTTTATCGGCGGGCATATTTGGCGTTTCGCTCATAAAAAGAGAGAAAATAACAAAAGAAACCGAAGAAATAGGTTATTTTTTAGCCGAAACAAGCAAACAGAAATATAAATCGCTTCTTGAAACCGAAGGATTTATTCAGTTTTATAATGAAGCGACGCCGGTTGACGCCATTGAACTTTTTCAAATAGGTTCAAGACCATCGAGAAGATCGGGCAGGCGTACCCTTGAAGATTTAAGAGCGATTCCGTGGGTTTTCAGCCTAAGCCAAAGCCGCTTTTATTTAACGGGATGGTTTGGCGCGGGTACGGCAATCGAAAATTTAAAAAATCGCGACAGCGCCTCTTATGATTATTTTAAGAAACTTATAAGAAAAAGTAACGGATGGCCGCTTATGGAATATATTCTTGTCAATATAGAAACGGCGATATCTACGGCAGATTTTGAAGTAATGAAAAATTATTCAGATCTTGTATCTGATAAAAAAATAAAAGATCGTTTTTCGAAAATTATTTTTGATGAATACCGGTTGACATTGAATATGCTTGACGATGTTTTCGGAAATTCTCTAAAAGAAAGACGACCTGAACATACGGGAGCCATCGAAAGGCGAACCCTGCCCTTAAGGGCGCTGCATACCGAACAAATTTCTCTTTTGAGGCAATTCCGAAATAAAGAAAAACAAAGCAAAGAAAAAAAAGAAAAAATTCTAACAAAACTGCTGATTTCAATAAACGCGATAGCCTCGGGCCTAAGAACCACGGGGTAGCCTTATTTGCATGGTTGTTCCTTTTGACGAAGTCGTTAAAACCTTTATATCGCCTTTATGACGTTTTATAATTTTTTTGCATATAGTAAGCCCCATACCCGTACCGGGATAAGTCTCTCTTGAGTGAGCTCTTCTGAAAATATCAAAAATCGAGTTGACCGATTCTTTTGGTATTCCCATGCCGTTGTCTTGAATCGAAATAAAAAAATATCTTTTATCTTTTTTCGCTGAAAATATTCGAATCTGCGGATTTCTGACGTATTTTCCTTTCTGATTTTTAGGCATAAATCGTATGCTGTTTGAAATAAGATTCATGAATACTCTTATTAACTGCGATTTGTCACCCTTTAAAATCGGTAAGTTTTCAAAAACAACCGAAGCTTTAGTTTCAGAGATAAGAAGTTTCATATTTACGACAGCGGTTTGCGCAATATCATTTAAATCAACCATATCGAACGTTAATTTATTGGCGCCTGCTCTTGAAAATTCAAGCATTGAAAAAATCATTTCTTGTATTCTGACCGAGCCGTCGACGGTATAATTAAAATATTTTTTTAACTTTTCGTCTATATCATACTCAATTTTTTTTGAAATCAAACCGATATAATTTGCCACCATCCTCACCGGTTCCTGAAGATCATGCGCAATAATATAAGAAAACTGTTCAAGTTCGTTATATGATTCTTTAAGATCTATAGTTTGTCTTTTTAACTCAATTTCAATTTTTTTTCTCGCGGTAATATCTGTCGCTATGCCTTCGCTTATAATGCCGTCGTCTCCTATTAATATTTCAATACACCTGTCTCTAAACCAAAGATAATTTCCCTTAGAGGTTTTAATGCGATATTCAATATCATACCGAATTCCCGTTTTAATGTCTGCAATTGCCATAGTTACCGTCTTTTTGTCTTCAGGATGTACTGATTCAACCCATAAATAAGGTTTTTCATAGAACTCTGATAAAGAGTAGCCTAAAATATCTTCGGCTTTTGAAGAGTAATAAATTCCGCCTTTAGCCTGCGAAAAACGATAAAGAATATCGGGCGAAGCTTCGACAAGACGCCTGTATTTTTCTTCAGAAGATATGAGCTTTTGATATGTTTTAACAATATTTGTGACGTCTCTTACCGCTACCAGACCCGCAATCACAAAATGCCTGTCGTCATGCACCGGAATGCATCTGACTTCATAATTTAACCCGCGATATTCTATCTGCCGGTTTAACTCAATGCCGTTGAATACGTCTTTATAACCGGGCCATATTTGATCTAAAATTTCTTCAGGCAAAATTTCATGTATTGTTTTATTTTCCATTTCTGTCGTTTCATAATTCATATTTTGTTTCGTCGCCCCAAAAGCAAAACCTCCCCCAGAGGCAAGGCATACGAAATCGCGGTTAATTAAAAACAACATGTTATCATTTAAATTTGACAGCATGGTCTTAAATTTAAACTCAAAAAATCTATTTTTATTTTCAAATATTTTTTCTTTTGTAATGTCAATCGAATATAAAAGCATGTTTTCGCTATTATGTATTTGTATTTTCTTGAAATAAAAAGAAGTATACTTTATTATGCCTGATTTCATTTTCATATTAAATTTAATACTATCTGAAAAATCTGCATTTTCATTTCTTATAAAATATTTAATAAAATCTTTTTTTGACGTAAAGGTCAGCTTCTGAAAAAGGTCAGATAAAAGAATATCGTTATTATTATCTTCGCCGATTATATTTCTGAAAATTTCGTTACATTGAAATATTTTATTGTTCCCTAAATTTATAATTCCGATTCCTACGGGACTGTTATTAAAAATTGTTCTGAAATTTTCTTCGGCAGATATTCTTTCGTTTGTTTCTTTCAGGCTTTTAGCCATTTCTCGAATAGCGGCATATTCCTGATCTAAACAGTTAATGCCGCAAATTAAATATTTTTCTTTTGTATGAGCAGAAATAAAGAGATTATATTTTATTTTATAAATAGAATTTTTTTTATCGATAAATTGATAATCTCTGATTAGTGTCGTGTCGTTTTTTTCAAAAACGTATTTTATTCTGTCTTTAAATACTAAAAGAGCTTGAGAATCAATAATATTCGAAAGCGTTTTTAGCTTTTTTTCTGCAAGTTCGGGAAACATTCTTAAGGCTTCGCTATTTGCAAAAATAATTTCCAGATCTTTATCGACTACAATATGCGGCAGAGGCGAAACTTTAATTAAAGAAAAATCATCTTTATTTTTTTGCGATATGACCCTTTTTTTTGTCTTAGGGCTTTTAGGGTCATTTATAATCGGTTCGACCATAGCATCAGTAGTTTATTCATAAAGAGAGCGTAAACTCTTATTTTATTATTTTTTTGGCCTATAACGAGGATGGTTATGGGGTGTATAGGCGCGCGTACGCGTGCCTATACACCCCATAACCTAAACTATTTTTTTCATTTGACAAAACCGGAAAAAGATATATTATGTCGCATTAGCGGTTAGTATATTGGAGAATTCCGCCTAAATAAATGGATATAAAAAAAAAATATAGCTTTTTAGATATTACCCGTCTTTTGCCCTGGTTGTTTTTAGTTATATTTTTGGTTTTTCTGTTCCTTGTTTTCATTGTATACCGTTCATATCTTATGTCATTTTTTGCCGCCGGCATTTTATATCTTTTATTTCGCCAACCCCATGAGTTATTTTTAAGGTACATGCCTGAAAATCAAAATTTAACGGCGGCTATTTCGGTTATTTTTGTTTTTCTGGCCGTCATGCTGCCTTTAACATACATTGCCGTTTCAATCGTTACAGAAACGTCTATTGCCGTAAATCATCTAAGAGAAATACTCACAAAACAAAATATTGAAGAGTTCTACGGCAAAAATTTATGGATAAAAGACTGGGTATCGCTTGAAACCGGCGATCTGCGTAAATTTCAAACTCAAATACTGGAAATGTCAAGAGAAATCGGCATAACTGTTTTTAGCAGCACGCAAAAAATTCTCTCAGGCTCTTTTAAGATTACGGTCAATTTCTTTTTGGCGCTTGTTATACTGTTTTTCTTTTTCAGAGGCGGCGAAAAAATAAGCGAAGTCATCTATAAAAACCTTCCCTTTCCCCGTGAAATAGAAAAGCAAATCGGCGAGAAAATATTAAATGTATTAGACGCCGTTGTCAAAGGCAATCTTTTGATCTCGGTAATACAGGGTATTATGATAGGTCTGCTTTTTTGGATTTTCGGCTTATCAACGCCTGTTCTCTACGGATCTCTGGCCGCTTTTTTTGCTCTTATTCCTGTTGTAGGCACCATGATTATCTGGCTTCCCGCTTCTATATATTTATATAGCACAGAAAGCGCCGCATTGGCGATTTCTTTAGCCGCGTTGGCTTTTGGCATTTACTTTATTCTTGAAAATATAGTAAAACCGAACCTTTTAGATAAAAAGCTTAAACTGCACCCTTTATTTTTATTCTTGGCTCTTCTCGGAGGTTTAACCGAATTTGGCGTCAAGGGTCTTATTTTGGGTCCTTTTTTTGTTACAGTTTTCTTAACTCTTTGGGAACTTCTAAGACTATGGAACACCTCTTATGGTAAAATGGAATAAAAAAAGAATCATCCTTTTATCGGGCGCCGCTTTTTCATTAGCGGGTCTTATTATTTTAATTTATATTTCTTTTTTCTTTCGCCCCTCAGGCATGGGGTGGAACATTCTCGTCAAAGGGAACAAGCATATTCAAGAGAATGAAATTAAAGAAACTGTGCTTTATCTTCTAAGAACTCTTCCTGACGGGGCCTCGGCCTCTGATATTGAAAAAGCTTTAATGTTTAATCCGCGAATAACCCATGCTGCGGTAAAGATACGCCCCGGAAAATTGATTCAAGTAGAAATTATAGAAAATGAGACCGGTTATCTTGTTCATATAAATTTGAATAAGAAAACTATTCTGGCCGAATATGACTTAAAAGACCTGTTAATGGCAGAATCTGATTTAAGCGAAAATAACAGGGAACTTGATTCAAGATTGCCTATTTTCTATTTGACCGTACCGAAAGAAAATAAAAACTATGCTGAGAATATAAGAAGAGACATAATTCAGTTATGGGCTCGAACAAAAGAAGACTATGGTTTTATATGGGAAAGAATAAGCGAAATAGAAATAACGGCGGTTTCAAGAAAGAAACCCGGCTTTTTTATATACACTGCCGCCGCCCGCGCGCGAATATTTACCCAGATTCCGTTAAAAGAAGATTTTATGGAAAGGTTATGGGCGGTTATGTATATGCTTGAAAAAATCGATAAAACCAAATGGTATACAATTGAAATACACTATGATCATGCGTTGGTGCGCGAAGCGTAAAATATAAAAATGAGAGAAGACGAAAGAATAATAACGGCTATCGACCTGGGTTCGTCAAAGACTGTCGCTTTGATTGCCAGAGTTTTACATCCAGAAGAAATTGAAATTATAGGCCTTGGCGTTGCCGCCGCAAGGGGCATTAAAGCGGGCGCCGTAACAAATATCGAACAAACGGTTCGAAGCATAAAAGAATCAGTTGAAGAGGCCGAACTCATGTCTGCGGCAACGGTAGGCTCTGTCTCTATAAATATTTCAGGAAAACATGTAAAAGGCGATAACTCTACCGGCGTCATTGCGATTACCAATAAAGACAGAATTGTTTCTTCGCAAGATATTATGAGAGTTATTGACGCCGCCCGGGCCATAAGAATTCCGGCAGATCAAGAAATACTTCATGTTTTATCGCGAGAATTTAAGGTAGACGACCAAAACGGCATAAAAGATCCGACGGGCATGGTCGGCGTAAGACTTGAGTCAGAAGTGCATATTGTGACCGGCAGCGCTACGCATTTACAAAATACCGAAAAAGCCGTCAATGAAGCGGGTCTGCACGTACACGATAAAATTTTATCTTCACTCGCAAGCAGTCACGCTTTTTTAACAGAAGGCGAAAAAGAGCTGGGCGTGGCCATTGTAGATATTGGCGCAGGGGTAATCGATCTTATCATCTATGTAGACGGCGGGGTGGCCTATTCTTCGACTATTTGCATAGGCGGTCAGCATTTAACGCAAGATATTTCAATCGGATTAAAAACTCCTATTGAAGCGGCAGAGATGCTGAAAAAAAAAGACGGCTATGCAATCGCTTCTGAAATTGATCCTTCAGAGATGATAGAAGTACCGTCGGTAGGGGGCAGAGAGCCTCGCGTTGTGACACGAAAAGAATTAGCAGAAATTATGGAAGCGCGAATGCGCGAATTATTAGAATTAATTGATCATGAACTGATAAAATCGGGAAAAAAAGGCATTTTAGCAGGCGGAGTTATTTTCACAGGAGGAGGTTCTCTTGTAGAAGGCCTAATTCCTCTTGCCGATGAAGTGCTGCAGGTTGGAGCGTCCGTAGGGTTTCCAAAAGGCTTGTTGGGTATAGCCGATAAAATATCTTCCCCCGTATTTTCGACTGCCGTAGGTATGATTCATTACGGAGCTAAATACGGACAAGAAAAACAAAAAACATCAATGGGAAAAGGTATTTTATCAAAAATGAAGGGCTGGATTCAAGAAAATCTTTGATTTTTTTGAATCTGCCAAATAATATAAAGCGGAGGCAGTTATGCTAGCGTTTGAAGAAGAAGAGAAATCCCCGGCAATTATAAAAGTTGTCGGCGTTGGCGGCGCGGGAATGAACGCCGTAGAAAGAATGTTTAACCTGAATTTATCAGGCGTAGAAATTATCGCGATGAATACCGACGAGCAGGTCTTAAAAAAGAAGCCTGCCCATAAAAAAGTGCATCTTGGCACGAAAATGACAAGAGGCATGGGGGCGGGCGGCAGACCAGAAGTAGGAGCTCAGGCGGCTCTTGAAGACAGAGATAAAATTGTAAACGTCTTAAAAGGGGCCGACATGGTTTTTATTACCGCTGGTATGGGCGGGGGCACGGGAACGGGAGCTTCTCCTATAGTCGCCGAAGTAGCGAAAGAGATGAAGGCCCTTACGGTCGGGGTTGTCTCAATGCCATTTAAAAGCGAGGGTCGGCAGAAGTCAGAACTTGCCAAGAAGGGGCAGAATAATTTGCGCGAAAAGGTAGATACCTTAATTACGATTCCAAATGACGCTATTTTCAAGGTAATTGACAGAAATACGCCTATTAATCTGGCTTTTAAGGCCATTGACGACGTATTGGCCAAATCTGTAAAAGGAATAAGCGATATAATAAATTCTACGGGCGTCGTAAATGTCGATTTTGCGGATGTAAGAACGGTAATGAGTCAAAATGGAGACGCTGTAATAGGCGTAGGTTTTGGCGAAGGCGAAAGCAGAATTTCTGACGCCTTACAGCAGGCAATTCACCATCCTCTTTTAGAAGATAAACGTATCGACGGAGCTACAGCGGTACTAATCAATGTTGTGGGCGGCAATGATTTAACCATGTATGAATTAAATGAAATACAAGAAACAATTCATGAAATGGTCTCAAAAGAAGCGCATATGATAGTCGGATTTACCGAAGATCCGGGAAGAGAAGATCAGGTAAATATAACCGTAATAGCGACAGGGTTTGAAAGCGGCAGGCCAATGAGCATAGATAACGGCCTTTCTGCCGATTCTAAGAATAAAACAAGCGCTTCTTATTCAGATATTTATTCAAAGCCGAAATCGGCGGAAGAAAAAACAACCGAGCCTCAAATAAGGTTTTCTAAAAATAACTTAGACTATACCGCGCCCCAGCAGCAAGGGCTTAATTTTCCGAATGTTGAAACCGATTTAGAAAAACTGAATATACCCGCTTTTTTGAGAAAGAATAAATAGAATTTTTGGGGCGGTAAATGTTTACCGGAACTCTTTTTCTAACATATATCGCCGTTGTCTTGCTGTCTTCGGCGATAGTTCCTTTTTATGTAAAAATATTTTTTTTGTTTTTGCCTTTCTTCTTTTTTTATTTTTGGTATTTAAATTTTAATTGCGCCAGAAATTTTATTATAACCAGTTTTATATCAGGGCTTATAATCGGCGCATTGGCCGGTATTTTTTCGGCAAGAAGTTTTCAAAACGATAATCATATAATATTTGAGAATAAAATAATCAAGAATACCGGCGTTGTCTATCAATATTCAAATAAATCTATTGTAGTTAAAACTGAAGATTATCGCCTGCGTCTTTCGTCTCTGCCAGATAATATGCCAAAAATATTAAACGGTTTTGTCATATCTTTCGAGTGCTCTCCCAAAAAATACGATACTATTTCAACCTTCACAGCGTTAGAAATTTTACAGGGAATATACGGAATTTGTTATACGAAACAATTAGAACTGGTTTCAGAGCCTACCGGGTTTGAAAAATTAAGACTAAAGATTTATTCGCATATTGAAAACAGGTTAAATTCTCTTCCTGAAAATTCTCTGGCAAAAGGTTTTTTACTGGCCGATTCATCTTCGATAAATCCTAAAGAAATGGAGATCTTTCGTAAAATGGGCACGGCCCATCTTTTTTCGGCGTCAGGACTTCACCTTGGTCTTCTTTACGGATTATTCTTTCTTCCTTTTTCATTTTTTGGATACAAAAAAACGGGCGCCATATCTGGCCTTCTTATTTCGCTTTTATTTCTTATACTTTTAGACTTTAGAATATCTTTACTAAGGGCCTTTCTGTTCTTAAGCATTTATTTATTACTTAAAACAACAGACAGAAAGCCGCCCGCTTATTTGGCTCTTTTTTCGGCGGCTGTTTTTATCGAAATATTTTTCCCAAGGTCTTCTTTTTCGCCTTCTTTTATATTATCTTTCGGAATTACCGCCTCTATTTTATTTTTGTTTGAATATTTTAGAGAATATTTTCTAATAAAGAATCAATATTTAAAAGATCATCTTTCTTTATCGGTATCGGCTTTTTGCGGTTCTGTTTTTCTTTCTCTTTGGCTTTTTGATTATATTCATGCGCTTTCATTGCTTTATAATTTTTTATTGGTTCCTATATCGGGAATTTATCTGGCCTCTGTGATTTTTTCCCTTTTCTTGCCTTATATAGAATACCTGGTGAAAGCTTTAGACGAAATATTTCATTTTTTTTCATTTGCCCATAATTTTTTATGGAACAGCAGATTTCCTGAAATCAATTATTTATATACAGCGATTTGGGCCGTCTTGTTTTATATATGTCTTTGCGCGTTCATTTATTATGCATATAAAAAACAATTTTGGATTATTCGCAAACAAAACTTAATCTTATTTATTTTATTTATTTCATATTTTGGTCAATATTTTTTCTTTCAATATCCAAAAACGGCCGTCAAACCTTTTGCCCATGGAATCTTATATTTTGAAAACCGAAATCTTATCGCAATGGGTCAAAAGGCGTCTTATATCGCTGAAAACAGCGCGCAAAAAATATTTAATACTTCAGGCTTACCGGTTTGTAACGTGATCTCTGATTTGTCTTTGGCAAAAGAATCAAAAAAATATCTTGTAACGCCATGGGAAAATATTACAATCAAAGAAAATACATTTGATAAGGATTTTATAAGTTATAACAATCGCTGTTTTTTATTCTACGCGAAAATGAATCCCGAGAACTGGAAAAAAGATAAGTTTTCTTCATGTCAAAGTCTTTTTTTAATTCAATCAAAAAATGATAAAATAAATTTAGAAGAATGGTACGATTTTTTTATGCTCTTTGGTTTGAAGAATAAACCCAAACTCCTATCGTATAATAAATGGAATTATGATTGATGTTGGTCTCTATGATATTTATGAAGCATCGTTATGATGTTTATGATGCAAATGATCAATTTCAACAGTCGCAATACTAATATCGTCAATTAATGATTGAGCCTGCTTTGACAAATACCGCAAAAGAGTCGGTTGGTCGATAAATCCCATGCCCATAAGTACAAAACCTAATTTCTCTTTGGTTTGTTCTTGCTTTTCCAGGGCTCTGTTAAGTTCAGTTTCTGTAATAATGCCTTCTTTAACGAGAACTTCGCCTAATTTAAGTTTTTTTGGAGCGCTTTGGGTTTCTAGCCCGGCGTCTGCAAGTTTTTTTTGTTCTTCCAGAGTTTCTGCTAAACCATTTGGCTCAACAAAACCCATCTCAAGCAAAATAGCCCCAATAAGACCCCCGCGTTTTTTTTGTAGCTCCAGAGCTTTCGTCAATTGTTCTTCAGATACCAAACCCTTTTTGATTAGTAAATCGCCTAACTTGATCATCAATTATACCCTCGCTTAAAATATAAAAATTTTTCGTTTGATAAGCTGTAAAACTCTTTATTGTATTTTAATAAAAAAAGCGGCTTATGCCGCTTTTTTTATTAAAATATTTTATTTCCTGAATAGTTTAGTTTGCCGCGCTGGCGCCTGATTCAACTCTATCTTTTAAGTTTTCGGCGCGAACTCTGTAAACAATTTCACAGTTATGTTCTTCGTCATAAGTAATTTTAGCTATTTCGCCGCCCTTTACCAAGCCTTCAAATTCTTTAGTAATAGCGATACCTGTAGACTCGCCGCTGTCAGACCCTGAAGCGCCTGCAATTCTTGCGCCGACAAAAAGCTCGACAACTCTTTTTTGAGCGCTTAATAAAGCCGCCTCTTTTGCCTGTGTCTTTCTTTTTACCAGCCCTTTTGCGTCAGGCGCCGGCGCTCCAAGCGCGACTACCTGAAATGTGTCGTCATCAAGCCACCCCTCAGTAGTATAACTATCTCCGTCAAGCTGCGATTCTTGGGTACCGCCGCAGGCGCCTGAAAAAAGCATAAAGGCAGACAACATTACTGCCGTAAAAACCGTAATTAAAGTTTTTTTCATTTTGAACTCCTTTGTGTGGATGTAATCGCATTTAATGGTCTCAAAACCTTAAAAACTTCAATTACATCCCCTATATATGATGTATAAAAAATATGATTAGATTAGTCAACAATTTTTTCAAAAAAATTAACGTAGTAGACTAAAGACAAATGCCTTGACGCAATAATAATGAAACCGTAAACGATCGTATGAAATTTCTTTTAAGAAACCTATTTACATTATTTTTCTTTTTTGTCTTTTTTGTAATCTCGCAAGATTTATTAAATAGTCTTATAAATACCGAAAACGCGTCTGTATATAAATTAAGCTGGCAAAAATACGCAATTTATCTTGTTTATTTTTTTATATTATTTATGCTAAGCAGGCTGACCGTCGTTTCGTTTAAGAAAAAAACATGGCAAAGAGAATATGAAGAAGAGACAGATATAAAAATAGAACCTGAAAAAACATCAAAACCCGATAAACCCATTGACGTAATAAAACCAAAAACTGTCGAAAAAGAAGATGTCCCGAACGTCTCTAAGAAAAATAAATCAAAAAAAAGTAACAGCTTTTAACTTCTTATTTGTTTTAATTATAGAAGAAACATTCTAAGGAGTTGAAAATGTACAAGAAAATCACAATTTATTTAATATTTTTTTTAGCGTCTTTTTCTGTCTATGCAGAAGAACATGACAAAGAAAATAACGCTGAAAATGCAAAGAATATTGGAATCGCAGAAAAAGCCGAAGAAGAAAAAGAAGAAAAAGAAGAAAAGAGAAAAGATAACGGATATCTGTTTAGCGGCGTAAAAGCAAAAGGCGGCGGCGGAAGTTCTTTTATTTTTTACAGTTTTGGCCCTCATTTAAAATCAAATCTCTTTCTAGGAGCAAAAGGATATTTAAATCTAGGGAAAAATATAAGGTTAGGCGGCATGGGAGTGGGCATGACAAAATTCGGAACCCAAAAGAATGCATTAGGTTTCGGAGGTCTTTGGGCACAGTTTCTTTTAAGGTTTGATCCCTTAATCATTGGGCCCGGATTTATGATTGGCGCAGGCGGTCGTTCTGAGAATTCTGATATGGCTTCTGACGATGAAAGAAAAGAAGAAGGATTTTTTGCTGCGCATGTACATTTTGATATTGAACTTAGATTATTCAAAGCAATATCAATGAGCGTTACGACGGGCTATACGGCTCTGGCGTTCCCAGATAAATCAAAGAATAATTATGGCGCCAATGCGGGGTTTGCGTTTAATTTCGGCGTATTTTGAAAAAAGCAATAAACTTGATATAAAGTAGCTTTATTTTTTAGCAACAAGACTTCTAAGCTGAAGTTCCTTAAGTTGCTTTATATCTACCGAAGATGGAGCAAGGCTCATCATACACTGCCCCTTTTGAGTTTTGGGAAAGGCAATAACGTCTCTGATTGAAGAGAAACCCAGGGCAATCATTAAAAGCCTGTCAACCCCAAAAGCGATGCCTCCATGCGGGGGCGCGCCGTATTTTAGAGCTTCTAATAAAAACCCGAATTTCATCTGGGCTTCTTCGTCTTTAATATTTAGAAGGTTGAAAACGGCTTTTTGGGCCTTTTCTTTATGAATACGAATGCTTCCGCCGCCAATTTCAACGCCATTTAATACCATATCATAAGCGTTTGACCGTATTTTTAACGCAGCTTCCTTATCTTCTTTCGACAATGTTTCTTTTTTGCCGAGTTCCAGCAATTTCTCAAGGTCTTCTTCGACAACCGTAGTAAACGGATGGTGCAATGACGATAAGTTTTGCGTCTCTTTATCTAATTCAAACAGAGGAAAATCGACAATCCAAAGAGCGCTCCATTTGTTCGCGTCTATAAGATTAAACCGCTCGCCCATTTTCAAACGCAGCGCGCCAAGAGTGGCAAAAACAACATCGGATGTATCGGCGGCAAAAAAGATGATATCGCCTTTTTCGGCCTTTGTAAGCTCAATAAGTTTTTTTTGACTGTCTTCGGGAAGAAATTTTGTAACAACCGATTCTAACCCTTCTTCGCCGTATTTTATCCACGCAAGGCCCTTGGCTTTATAATCTTGCGAAACCCATTTTGTCAAATCGTCAATTTCTTTTCGTGAAAGAGCCGCGCCTCCCGGAACTCTAAGAGCCTTAACGCGTCCGCCGCTTTCTGAAACTTTTAAGAAAACCTGAAATTCTGTTGTTTTGGCCCATTCTCCGAGTTCTGTTAAAGGCATTTCAAATCGGGTATCAGGTCTGTCGGTACCGTAAGTTTCTACCGCTTCATGATACGATATTCGCGGAATATTTTCTGAAAGCTGCACGCTAAATACGTCATTTAAAGACGTTTTTATCATGTCTTCCATAAGGCGCATGAGCATTTCTGCGCTTATATAGCTCATCTCAAGGTCAATTTGCGTAAATTCAGGCTGTCTGTCTTTTCTTAAGTCTTCGTCTCTAAAACAGCGCGCTATTTGATAGTATTTTTCAACCTGACTAATCATTAAAATCTGTTTAAAAATCTGCGGAGACTGTGGCAGAGCGTAAAAATCGCCTGCGTTTAAACGGCTAGGCACCAGAAAGTCTCTTGCCCCTTCGGGAGTAGATTTATTTAATATGGGGGTCTCTACTTCCCAGAATTCTTTATTGTCTAGAAAATTACGAATAGACTTTATAAATAAATGCTTTTTTTCAAGAGCCTTCTGCATGGGAGCTCTTCTTAAATCAAGATAACGATATTTCAGGCGTATCTCTTCAGAAGCTTCGTCTTCGTGTTCGTCAAGAGTAACCGGAGAAGGCTTCGCCTTATTTAATACAATGAGGTTTTTAGCCAGCAGTTCGACTTCGCCCGTAGGCAGTTTGGGATTTACGGCGTCTTCGGCTCTGGCGCGCAGAGTTCCTTCTACAATAATAACGTCTTCTGCTCTTAGGGCATCGGCGTCTTGAAGAAGTTTTTCTCCCTCGGCTTTATCAAATACAACCTGTAGTATGCCCGATCGTTCCCTTAAATCAATAAAGATAACGCCGCCCTGATCGCGGTATCTGAAAACCCAACCGGCGATAACAAGCGTTTCGCTTGAAATATCTTTTTTTGAAAGTCTGCCGCACGCGGTTCTTCTTTCATAAAGTTCGTCAACTGCTTTGCTCATAGGTTTATTTTTTTCTTTAAGACAGAACGTCAATTTTTAACTAAATTAAGCCGCTCCCTTGCCATCGCGCCTATAACAATCAAAACGGCTCATAAATCGCAACCGCGCCCCCTTAATTCTCAGAATAAATTATGCCTATTTTAATAACAGAGGGCATCTCAAACAAAGAGCTTATTTTATTTTTTATTATAGGAATTTTTTCTCGTATATCTTCTTTTTCGGCCATAATTACGGCTTTAATTTGAAAGTGATCTGAATGTTTTTTTACGGATACATTTTCAATTTCGCTTTTTGAAATTTCAGCTTTGATTATTTCAAAAATTCTCGTCTGTCTTTCGCTAATGCGATATGTTTCTTGCATAAAATATCCCAAAGGCAGGGCAAGCGCGACTAAAAGCAAAAGCGATACAAATACGTTTCTTTTGGCTCTTTCGCTTACTTTGTCTGTAGATTCGGTAACGGGATGCACTCTTAGCCGCCAAAAAACAATACTGGCCGAAAAAGAAATTCCCACAAGGTTTGTTAAATAAAGAAGAAAAGAGCCTAAGGCAATCTTAAAATCAAGCCTTCCTAGACCGATGCCTACGACGCACAACGGCGGCATTAAAGCGACCGCGATGGCTACGCCAGATATCGAAGACGAAATATTCGGATTTATATAAGCGTATGCGCCTATGACGCCGCTGGCTAAGGCTACCAGAATATCAAACAAATTAGGATTCGTTCTCGCTAAAATTTCGCTGTTCATTTCTACACCGGGCGTAACAAAGGCTAGTAAAGAAGAAAAGGCTAGAACCAATAAAGTTCCAAAAAATAATGTAAATACAGAGCGCCATATCAGGCGTTTATCTCCCCAGATTGTTCCTAAGGCAAACCCTAAAATAGGCATCATAAGAGGCGCGATAAGCATGGCGCCTATAATAACGGCTGTCGAGCCTTGAAATAATCCGAATGTGGCGATCACGCACGAAGAAAAAAGAAGCGCTAAAAACTCGCGGCTTAAGCGCGCCGATCTTGAAATAGACTCGTAGGCATGAAGTTTTTCAATGCTTTTTTCTTTAAGATTCTGGTATGAATTGTAGAGCCTTCCTACCTTTCTAAAGACGCCGGTTTTTTTCTCTTCGGCATCTTCCAGGGACCAGTTATTTTTAAAAAACTGAAAAATAGCGGGCAGTTTTTCTTCTTCGTCTTGTTCAGGCTTTATATCTAATGCTTTAGACTTGGGAGCTCCCGTTAAAAAATGATACCATTTTTTAACAAATTTTTTTTGGATTTCTTCAGTACCTGTTTGTTCGTCTTGATTTTTAGTATCTTTTTTTTTCATGGTCGGTTTTCTTCTTTTACTTAATAATTTGAAATTCTGTTCTTCGGTTTAACGCGTCATAGTTTTCGCCCATTTTTAATATAACAGGATTTCTCTTTCCCTTGCCTTCGGTTTGAAGCCTTTCTGCCGTTATGCCGTTTTTTATGAGATAATTTTTTACCGCCTCTGCGCGCTGAAGGCTTAAGTTGTCGTTAAAATTCAAAGAGCCGTGCAGGTCGGTGTGCCCCAATATTTTAAGCTTTAAATTAGAGTTATTTTTCATAAAAGATACCAGAGCATTTAAATAATCGTAAGATTCAAGCTTTATTTTTGCCGAGTTATAATCAAAATAAATTGCTCTTGTTTGAAAATCTTTTTCTTTTTGAAATAAGTAAAAAGAATAAATATCAAAAAGACCCCTGCCGCCTTCGCGGTTTGACGATAAATAGTACCTTTGATCGATTCTTGATAAATAAATTTCGTTTTCTTTTGAGTTTATAACGCCGCCCAGATTTTCGGGAGCGCCAAAATCTCCGTTTTTAAATGGAACATAGTAGATATCCCATCCTCCCAATGAGTCTGGACGCATTGACGAAAAATAAAAACCATCCCCCGTTTCTGATTGAATCAGCGCCCTGTCAGAAAAGCCGGCATTAAACGGCTTTGGCATGAGAGCCGGTTTTTGAAAAGCGTTATTTTTAAATTCTGAAAATACAAGCCTGTTAATTTCTTGTCTGCCGAATACCATTTGATTGAAAAACAATATTGTATTGTCTAAGCTTAATGTGGGGGCTTTCTCATGATAAATCGAGTTTACATTACCGGGCAAAGGAATCGGCTTTTGCCATTTGCCGTCAATATTCAAAGACATATAGATATCGTAAGAAACGCGAATTTGCCCTTTGTCGTCTTTGGGCATTTCAAGACTTCCGTCTCTGTCTGAAGAAAAAAGCAAGATGTTGCCGTCTGACGAAATAAAAGGCGTTTCGTCGTTATAGGCCGAATTTAATTCTTTTAATTCTTCGGGCCGGCTCCACTTGCCGTTTTTATTATGGCTTATATATAAATCTTGATATTTTTTGCCTCTTTTTGAATTAAAGATCATATAGCCGCCGTCGGGCGATAACGCGGGCGACATTTCGCTCTCTGGCGTATTGACGGGTTCTTTTAAATTTATTAGATTTATTTCAGAGTTAAATTCTGCGCCATTTTTTTTCTCTTCGGCCCTTATCTCAAATGAAATAAAAAAAGATACAAACAGTATTATGACGAAGAAAATCTTTTGGCTGAATTTTAACGGCATATGCTATTTTTACTATTTTTCATATTCACATTTATATTTTATTAATTTTCAATTTAATAAGTTAAAATTCCAAACGACGAATTTCATTTTCGAAGTAATCTTTATGTTCATTGGCGAGGCCCTCTATATTTTCAATAAAACGTTTCAGTTTTTCGGCAATCTCGTGCGTCAACTTGCCTGACAAACCCGCGCCTATATATTCGGGCCGTTTAGATTCGCCGCCTTCAAGGCTGTGCCCCTGAAACGAAAGTCTGTATCTTTTAATCAGGTTTTCATTTTCTACGAAATACAACTCGCACAAACCTCCGTCAAAAAACCAGCGAGGGGTACCGTCTTTTTGAGCGGCTAAAATTTTCGATGTTACGTTGGTTAATTGAAGGGCTTTTAACTCTATGGCAAAATTGCTTTTCAAAGAATGTTCGATTAAGTCAAGACCCTTTTCAAATTTGCAGCCGATAAAGTCGCTGTTTACCCGCACAACCGTCAATACAACCGGGATTTTTTCATCTTCGACGATTAAATTACCCGAAAGAAGATCGTCTTTTAAAACCTTAACTTCCTGAGAGCCCTGTAAAAGAGCCATTCCCGTTGTAGATAAATTTATAACCGACATTTCAAGGGAACTTTGCGCGGGTACAAAACACACGTTTGACAGCGAAAAATCTTTAATTCGCGGATTCTTTCTTTTCAAATCGTCTTTGCTCATGGGTCTATAGATTTTAAGTTAAAATATATCGGTAATTAAGCGTCAAGAAAAAAATAAGATAATAATGGGAAAAAGAAAATAGCTTTTGTAAGAGATTTTGAAATCATCGGCAAAATGAAATTAAATAGAACCAACGATTTCTAGCAAAATAACCATCCCCGGCTGTTCAATAAAAGAGGCGATAAGCCGGGGCTACTGCGACAGCATGCTTTTGCCGCTATATGTAAACGGGTTCTAACGGGGTTGTGCAGAAACATACAAATCGCGCCTTTCGAGACCATTCAGGGGGTGCGGTAAATCAATGTTCTTCAAGCGTAGTCGAGAAGAATCATGGTTTTTTTACAAATCTTCTTAGGGCTACTGCTCTACGCATAGCAAAGGTAAGTTCATCATGTAACAATCATATGGCCCCATATACTCACTAATAGAATCTGTATTTAGGGAAGCGCCAATACCAATTGTACCAAATTGGGCTGCTGGCGCATTCCAATCGTTACAGTCATTGGGGCTTGTTGACCAATCAGAATTTAAGCCTGTCCAGTAACTGGGATAGTACATGCCGGTACCATCATTGGGCGCGAACCGGTTGGTTAAAGGGAAATTAAAAACCGCGTTGGTGTTAGTTGTGCCAATTACAGTACCGTCAGGTCTTTGATATTCTATATTTGGTAATAAAACCCAGTCTACTTGCGGGCTTGCCGCTCTTGCTGCACCGTCTACCAATAAAGCCTTATATTGTTTTGAAGTATCAGGGTTTAGCATAGAATTGTTACACTTTGTATCTGCGCCGCTTATACCGCCCAAATTGCCGTTATAAGTTTCGCCATACATATACGTTCCCGCTGTGTCTATTGTTGCGGTGACAAAAATTACAAAGGGGCCCGTGGGCGCAGGCGGCTCAGGCTCTACATATTTTTCGCTTAGAGGGTCAAGAGCGTTATCTCTGCTTACGTCTGCCGAACAAAACATAAATAAGCCCGAAATCGCGATTATAAAAAGTTTCTTAATGGTATTGTTTTTCATTGTATACTCCTTTGAAATAAAATTTTAAGACCCGCGTCATATTCTGGCGAAAAGCGGGTATGATGTACGGTTGTTTTTGATAAATACGGTAAAATCTTAAGGTTATCAGGCCCATTATAATTTTTTGCGTATGCGTTAAAAGACTTTCCCAGAATAAGCATGTCTAAAAAGACAATTGCATACGAAGCGACAAAAGCGACGCTCATAAGCTGCCTGGTTTTCGCCGCGCTTTCATAGGCAGAGAATTTTGAGTCAAAATTTTCTGTAGCGTTCATATAATCGTCTTTTTTGCCGGCATAATTAGACTGCGACCATATAAAAGCGCCCATGGCCGCCAGCCAAATTCCGCCGTAGGCCCAGCCCCTGTCTTGGTTCATATGCAGGTGTCCCCAGCCGGGCAAAAGAGCCGTGCGCCACAGAACCCCTGTTGAAACATAGGCTTTTTGAGAAATAAAGATATCGGCAAAAGCTAATAGATACGAGCCCGCAAAAACAAAACTCATAAGCCGGCGAGTACTTGCCGCATTTTGATATGCCGTAAATTTTGGGTCAAAATCTTCAGTTGCGTTCATATAATCGTCTTTTTTGCCTGCAAAATTAGACTGCGACCATATAAAAGCGCCCGTGGCCGCCAGCCAAACTCCGCCGTAGGCCCAGCCCCTGTCTTGGTTCATATACAAATGACCCAAGCCTGGCAAAAGAACCGTGCGCCAGAGCATACCATAGTGAGCCTTTACACCGGCAGGCGTAGGTTTTTCAACCGTTTCTGCTTCTGGTTCTGGTTCTGGTTCGATATCGTCTTGCCCGTCTTTATATTTGCTGGTAAGCCTGCTTACCATGTTGCGGGCCGCTTCAGGAAAGTCGTTTTTATTAGAGATCGTAACATCTTGGGCCTTTTCATATTGCTGCGAAACGACATCTAATATTTTACCGCTTACAGAAAATTCGCCAAAAGCTCCCGAAGCCTTGCCTATAAGCATTTTCTCGCACTCAAGAGCGTTACCAAGATCGATAATACATTGCTCGGTATTGCATGAGCCAGAGCCGACGCCTTGTTTTTTGGCCTCCATAGCCATCATGTTTTCAATTTGATCGTTGCTTATTACTTCAAAAAGACCGGTATTGATAAGAGCGTTTCTTACTTTTTCAGTAAGATATGCGGCCTCTTCTTTGCTTATACCGCCGCCATATTCAAAGGGCATCACCGCAATGCGCTTTTTATCTACCGAATAAATTGAAGAACTAAAAACTAACGCGATTGCGCCAAATATGATTAATTTTGCTATTTTTTTCACCGCACCCCCAATTATAAATAAATCGTTATAGATCAGAAATACAATGTACCTTTATGCTGTCAACATTTTTTATTAAGTCAAGACCCTTTTCAAATTTGCATCCTATAAAATCGCTAAGTCAGGCTATTGTCTGTAGTTCGCGGCTTTTTTTTAGAAAACTTTATTCAATGGTATGAAACGGGCAAATAAGAAAAACCACGGGATCCAGTTCTCTCACAATAATCATTCCCGCTTTCCCGCTGATATAATATGTTTTCGCGATAATCTTAAAATCTCGTTAAACTCTTCTTTTGGTATATGAACCGCGCCGAATCGTTCTAGGTTCTCAGTATAAACCTGACAGTCGATAAGGTAAAAGCCGGCTTTTTTCGCAAATGAAATAAGAGCGAAAAGAGCCGTTTTTGACGCGTTCGGTATTTTGTAAAACATTGATTCTGCGAAAAATATTTTTCCTAAAGAGACGCCGTAAACGCCGCCCGCTAATTTATCGTCATGCCAGGCTTCAAAAGAATGGGCATGGCCCAATTCGTGCAGTTTGACATAGGCTTTTATCATGTCTTTATTTATCCATGTGTCTTCTCTGTTTTCGGCACAGCCTTTGATTACCGCATTAAAGGCTGTATCGATTTTTATTTGAAAAATATTTTTTTTTATAATTTTTTTAAGGCTCTTGCTTATATGGGCCTCATCGGGGAACAAAACAAAGCGCGGATGCGTGTAAAACCAAAGCGGCGGATCTTTTTCATACCAGGGAAAAATTCCCAGAGAATAAGCCTTAAGAAGTCTTTCAACCGAAAGGTCGCCGCCAAAGGCTAAAAATCCGTCTTCGTCTGCTTCTTCAACCGGCGGAAATTCAATTTCGTCGTTTAAGAAGTACGCCGCCATAAATTATATTTTATTTAAGATCTCAATTTCGTCTTTATCCAGAAGTCTTTTATTTTGACTGACAAAGTTTTCATATTTTTCGCTGCTGATTCCTTTTTTAGCCAGAAGCGTTCCCATTATTTTTACGGCGATAACCGATATACCCGTTTTCTTAAACAAGCCGATGTTCTTTTTTATGATTTTTTCGGCCGCATCTTCGTTATTGTTTAAGTATTCAATTATCGCCTGCGTATTAAAATAAAGCTCTTCAGAGAAGAAAGAATCTCTGTTTATTTTATCAAAGGTTTCTTTAGATTTCTTTATGTTTTCTTTGCCTTTAAGAAGCAAAAAGCTCCACGCTATGTTATTTAAATAATACTCGTTTTCGGCTTCGCCGGGCTTGCTGTTTTCATAAAGAGCATAAAAATGATTGAGCGCTTTTTCAAATTCGCCTTTTTTCAGGTAAAGTATTCCCAGAGCGTTTTTAACCGTATTAATATTTTCAATTTCTTCTTTGCGATCTAGAAAATATTTTTCGGCCGCTTCATAAAGTTTTTCGGCTATAAGGTTTTCAAACTTTCCTTCTATGTTCGCCAAAAGACACGAATCAATAATTTCTTTCGGCGAAATTAAAAGTCTCGCGACAGTAAGCCCGTCGTTTGGCAGTATGATATTAAATATTTTAATTTTTTTCGGCACCAGATTTGTCATGACTAAGGCAAGGTTGCAAACGCCGAATATAAAAGGAAACTGAAATGTTGTTTTATTAAACCCATACAATTTATAATAATAGTAAACAGCGCCAAGGGCCAAAAGGTTAAAAAACATGCCGCCAAAAATATAGAAAAATATTCTCAGTTTTAAAAGTTTTGATTTATCGTAACCTCCGCGAACCAGACCCGAGTCGATATTCTCGCGCAGTACCAGATGAAGACCTTTTTTCAATTTATAGTGCCAAAGCTGACGGCCCCTTCCCAAAGAAAATAGCCATGCCTTGCCGCCGGTAAGTTTTAATAGGGTAAAATGCCCAAGCTCGTGAATAAAAACGGCCGCGCGAAACATGGTAAACGCCATCAATATATGAAGCAGTAAATAAGTATTTTGCTCATAAAAATTAAATACATAAATTGACGCTATAGAAACCCATATTAAAGCCTCGTACCAGGGCAAAAAACTATTTATTATCCATAAAATTTTTTTCATTAAAATATACTTGTCATTCTAAGACGCTTTGTAAATCATATTTCTGTATTTTTTTATGTATGCGGCGCGGCTTCGCCGCGCCGCATACATAAAAAAATACATTTTAAAACACTATGTCTGAAGAATTAAAATACTATATATCTTTAGGGGCCGGCGAACATCAAAAACCTCTAATTGAAGCGGCAAAGAAAAAAGGCTTCTTAATTATAGGTGTAGATAAAAATATTAACGCGCCCGCCCTGGGTTTGTGCGATTTAGTCATCGAAGAATCTATTACAAATTACCGAAAAATTTCCTATAAGATTGGCACAAGCCTAATTGACGGAAAAATTATCGGCGGATTTTCTGCCAGCTACGGCAAAGCGCTCTTAAGCTGGGCATTTATATGCGAAAGATATAGTTTGATTGGCCTAAGCCGAACGCAATTAGAAATAATATTAGACAAACTATACGTTAGAAAACGATTGAAACAGGCCGAACCCATACATCCCGATTTTTATCAGCCCGATTTTTCATACTATACGCCTTTAGGCATTCGAAAAGCGAATCTGGATGCCATGGGATATCCCGCTATCATAAAAACAAGACACGGCTTTGCAAAAAAAAATATATTTAGAGTAGAAAATTTTGCAGAAATAAAAAGCATTTTAACAAAAAAATTTTTATCTGAAAAAAATATTCCAAATCAGGAATTGTTGATTGAAAAATTTATTGAAGGCGACGAAATAACGGTAACGGGGCTGGTTCAAAATTTTAATTTTCAAATTATCTGCGTTTCAGATAAAATAACGTCTGATTCGGCTCCGTATATTGAAACGGAGCATCGGTTTCCTTCAAAATACACAAATCAAAAAAAAATTATTGAAGAAATTCATCAAAAGCTCGTAGATATTCTTGGTGTTTCAGATTCTCCTCTTGTCAGCGAATGGAAAATTAAAAATGGGGAATTTTATCTTATTGAAATAAGCCCGCAAATTCCCGGCGAATTTCTGGGAAGTTTTTTAATACCGAAAGGGTTAAATTACGATTTTTTTAAGAATCTTGTAAAGCTGACAATCGGCGAAAATATAGAACCGGTAAAAATTCCCTCGAAACCCAATAAAGTCGCCGTCAAATATTTCATAAACAAACCCTCGCCCGACGAATGGAACTCGTTAAAAGAAAAGGCCCTATTCTCTCTGGTGTTAAACGAAAATATATCAGAAAATCCGCAAAATAATAACGAAAGATACGGCGTAATGGGTTTCGTTGAAAAAGGCGAAAAAATTAAATTGAATCAGTAATGAAAAAAAAAATATTTTTTGTATTTATTTTTGCTTTGTCGCAAAATAATTCATTAAAAGCTTCGGCTTTTCAGGAGCTTAGAACCGCTTATACTATGGACGAAAATCATGTGGGTCTTGATGTAACTCAAAAGTTTTTCTATTCGGGAAAAAATTATTATTCTTTTGTGCGCGAGCATGAGATTCTTTTGCCTCTTTCAAACGAAACAGAATTAGGAATCAATTACGCTTATTTAGATCAGGTAAAGCCCGCGTTTAATGTTTCAAGAACGGGCGATATAAAGGTTCATTTAAATTATAAAACAGATCTATTAAAAAAAATTCTTGATACAAATTTTTTTATACAGTATAACAGCGGCAGCGGGCCCGAATATACTGAATTCAATACGCACCCTATGGAATCTTACGGATTTCCCGAACTTCGGTACGGATTTATTTTTTTCAGAAAATTTTCATATTTTTCGCTTCACTTTAATTTGTTTTACGTATTCAGGCAAGAAAAGATTGTTGAAAACGAAGACGGCACGCTCACAAGCGAAAAAGAGGTCAACGTCATGAAGGGTATAACGCTGAATATTTTTAGAAAGTACGCCTACAAAAGAGTCTTCGGATTTAACTATACAAATGAAAAAAATTTTTTTTACTATAAAAATTTAAAAAACGACAATCTGGAGTATCTTCTTGCGCTAAACACAGATCTGGCGTATCCGTTTATACCTTTTATTGAGTTTACGTTTAATCATGATTTTCAAATTGAACAGCGCAAAGATAATTACTATGAATATGCCCCCGGCTCGGGATATTTCAGATCGCAGTTTATAGGCGGAATTAAATCTTTATTTGCCGAAGAAAAATTTATCGTTAAAACGGCTTTTGTTGTTCCTTTAGGCGAAATGAAAAATGTTTATAAGTGGGGGCTTACTCTGGGAGTCTTTCTCGAATTCTAAGAAAATTCTTTTAAATTTTCAAGCTCTACGGAGTCTATTAAATCTTCAATAGAAGGAGGAAAGGCCTGCTCTAAATAAATTTCTGCCAGAATTTCAAATCGGTCATCGACAGGATTATTTCGCCTCTCATTAATTACCCGATGTCTTTCAATTAGAAAATGAACGGTGCCGTCTTCTAAGGTATGCGGTATTTTGTTCTTATTTAAAAACCTGACGCACCAGTTTATGTTATAGGTTACATGGTCGCCTAATATTTCAAGCGAAGGCAAAGTAGGCTCATTTTTTAAAAGAACTTCATTTATATATAAAGCTTTTTTGACTTTTTCGGGATTTTCGCCCATTCCCTCTTGAAAGGCCATCGAAGCCGCTTCATACATATTCATCATAGAATTATAATGATCTAATATATAGGTTAAATGTTTCGGGAACTGGTTCATAACCTGAATAACGTCAATTGGTTCGTCTTTTTTCTTGAAAAATTCAAAAATTTCTTTTTGACTATCGTTTTTTGGCTCTGGATCAAAAAGCTCTATATATAAGTATTTAATTTCGTTTGCAAAGCGGCTTTCTTTTGGTATATAATATTCAATCGTGACTGGCTCAATATAGTTGTTTATTTCGTCTTTTCCCTCAACGGCGGGCGCCGCAGATAAAGATTTTAATTTAGATATATTTTCGGTAAGTACCTTTTTACCTTGTATTCGGGTACGCTGTCTTTGCATCTGGTTGACGGCTGTTTTTGTTAATACGTCTAAATATCCCATTGTTTTTATTATCGGATAATTAACAGTTTATTCATGAAGATTGCCCGCAAACCATTGCGCCGTATTTATTTTGCGTTTTTTCTCGCGGAAAAATAGCGTTATAATTTATACGGTTACTCTTCTTTGCATAACAGATAAGTTAAGAGCTGCTCGGCAACGGCTAAGTTTGTGCCTTTTACGATAGGCTCTCTAGGAATTTTTAATATATCGTCAATGTATTTGGGAACGGCCAGTACCGAAAAGTGAGTATCAGCGTTATAAAACGAGAGATCATTTAACTTTAAATTAGCAATTCTTTCTTTAATTTGTTTTCTGTTAATATCTAAAACATCGGTTTGGTTGCTTGCCGCCGCAAAACCCCACATTGTTCCGTATAGAGGCACATAATTAAACATGGGCCTTACGTGTTTAAAAATAGTTTTTAAAGTATAATGTATTCTGCCGAATATATTGGGTCTTGAAACAGGCGATTCAATATGCAGGCTTAGAACCCCTCTTTCTGTAAGCTTCTCAGATACCATCGTATAAAATTCTTTTGTATAAAGAGCAGTAGAGGGTCCAAAGGGATCGGTAAGATCTAAAAAGATTTGATCAAATCTTTCGTTAGTATTTTCTATGTACTTGATGCCGTCTTCAAAACGCAGTTCCAGTTTTTCAGATTCAAAGGCCCCGTTTGAGATAGAGGGAATATATGCCTTTGAGGCCTCTACGACATCTTCGTCAAGTTCTACCATAACGACTTTTTTTATGGTAGAATATTTAAGAAGTTCTTCTGCGGCCCCGCCGTCGCCGCCGCCTATCACAAGAGCAGTTTCAGGCCCGTTTAACGCTATACCGGGCACATGGGCCAGAATTTCATGATATAAATACTCGTCTTTTTCAGATGTTTGAAAAATTCCGTCAAGTCTTAACACTTTGCCAAAAGCGGGAAATTCATGTATCTCAAGCTTTTGATAGGGGGTCTGTTTTTCAAAGAGTTTTTTGCCGGTCTTAAAGTAATAGCCCATATCATAGTTTAAGGGCTCAACTAAATATTCTGTTAATTTTTTTAGTTTTTTCTCGTTATTCATTAATAGTCAGCTTTTTTTTATGATTTCAGCCGAAAAGCATTAATTAAAGAAAATCTGCTTCGACGATGGCCCCGTAATAACGAGAATAACCCGCTTTTCTATTATTTTATATATGACAAATGAATATTTATAATATATACTAATGATAAAGAAAGGCGATTGTCAGCAAAATCATACACCCTTTCTCATAGGAGGCAACATATGAGCGAAACAGTAAAGGTTATTATAGAAGGCAAAGAAGTTGAACTGCCTGTTATTACCGGCAGCGAAGGCGAAAAAGCTCTTGATATTTCAAAACTCAGGGGTCAGACAGGGTATATAACCTTAGATCACGGTTTTGTAAATACCGGTTCGTGTAAAAGTAAAATCACATACTTAAACGGCGAAGAAGGAATTCTTATGTATAGAGGGTATCCTATCGAACAATTAGCCGAAAAATCGACTTTTTTAGAGGTTGCCTACCTTTTAATTTACGGCGAACTTCCCACAAAAACGCAATTTGAAGAATTTGTAAATATTATAACCCACCATACAATGATTCATGAAGATCTAAAAAGATTGTATGACGGTTTTCGAAAAGATTCTCATCCGATGGCAATTTTAAGCTCAATGATATGCACCTTATCGGGTTATTATGCAGAATCAATGGAACCTACAAACCCACGCCATCAAGAGATTTCAATTCATCGCCTGATGGCGAAAACCCCTACAATAGCTGCCTATTCATTTAAAAAGTCAATTGGCCAGCCGTTTATATATCCGAATAACTCTCTTAGCTATGTGGGCAATTTCTTAAACATGATGTTTTCGGTGCCTACCGAGAAATACGAAGTGGATCCTGTTGTTGAACACGCTTTAGATTTGCTCTTAATTCTTCATGCCGATCACGAACAAAACTGCTCAGCCTCTACGGTGCGTCTTGTAGGCTCAAGTCACGCGAATATATATGTTTCAGTCGCCAGCGGCATTAACGCTCTGTGGGGTCCTTTGCATGGCGGGGCAAACCAGGCGGTTATTGAAATGCTTAAGCAAATTCACGAAGAAGGCGGTAATGTTGAGAAGTTTGTAGAAAAAGCGAAAGATAAAACATCGGGTTTTCGCCTGATGGGTTTCGGGCACCGGGTTTATAAAAATTTTGACCCGCGGGCCGTTATCATAAAGAAAGCGGCCGACGACGTTCTTAATAAATTAAAAATTGACGACCCATTATTAGATATCGCTAAAAAACTCGAAGAGATTGCTCTTTCTGACGAATACTTTCTTGAAAAAAAGTTATATCCGAATGTAGATTTCTATTCGGGTATTATTTACAAAGCTCTTCGAATACCCATTGAAATGTTTACCGTCATGTTTGCCTTGGGCCGAATGCCCGGATGGATTGCCCAATGGAAAGAAATGATTGAAGACAACGAAACAAAAATAGGAAGACCAAGACAAATTTTTACCGGCGCCGTGAAAAGAGATTTTATCTCGATAGATAAAAGATAAAAACCGCTTAAAAAACTCTCTTCTTTATGTTTCTTTTTGGCTAGGTTATAAATATTGTTTACGCAATGTTTGCTTGCCTATTTACATACTTTGTAAATTAATATGGAAAAACCAAAAGAACAAAATAACAATAATAATCAAATACAAATTTTAATTATTGAAGATGATTTGGCCCATGCAGGCAATTATAAAAAGGCTCTAGAAAAGAATAATTATAATTTACTCTTTGCAAAAAACGCAGAAGAGGCATTGGCTTTATTAAAGAATACTCAAAATCTGGCCCTGATTGTTACAGATGTGCAGTTGCCAGATATTGACGGTTTTGCGTTAAGCGAAAGAATTCGAAAAAATAAAATCTTTCAAGATGTTCCCATTTTGTTTATAAGCGGCATCTTCACAAGCGAGAAAGACATATTTCAAGGCTATGAATTAGGGGCCTTTGATTATCTGATAAAACCCGTGAATTTTTCAATTTTAAAGGCAAAAGTAAAAGCATATGCAGATATTTACTCAAAAGTAAAGAATCTTGAAAAAGCAAAACAAGATTTAGAGAATTCAAACAAAGAGCTTAAAATTTCAATAGATAAAATAATTCAAGAAAATAAAGCGCTGAACGATAAATTTCACGAAAACTGGGATAAGCTTAAAAACCTTTTATAGTTAAAAGACTTGTCAACGGGTCAAATTTGTTAAAAATATCCTAACCTTCTGGGCAGAGCGCAAAGAATCTGTCCTGCAATCCATAGGAGGATGCATGAGTACTACAGAATTAAGAGAATATGAGCTTATTGCTGTTTTAAACGGCAAAAGCGCAGAAAATATCGCCAAAGGTAAAACCGATATTCAAAGCAATTTTTCAAAAAGAAAAGTTGATATTATCGACGAAAAAGACTGGGGAACAAAAAAGCTTTTTCATCTTGCAGATAAAGAGACTGAAGGCTCTTTTCAATATTACAAGTTTAAGGCCGACCCTCAGACAATTGCCCAAATAAACTCTGATTTAAGAGTTAACCAGTCGGTTTTAAAATCAATGCTTAAAAAGCTGGGTTAAGACAATGGCAAATGATATAAATCGCGTGGTATTGGTCGGGCGCCTTACCCGCGATCCTGAATTAAAGTCAACAAATACGGGAAACTACTTTTGCCGGTTTACGCTGGCGTCAAACAGGTCTTTTTATAAAAAAGAGGGCGATAATCGCGAACTTAAAGAAGAAGTCGGTTTTTTTGACTGTGTCGCATGGGGAAAGCTTGCTGAAATTATTAGTAAATATCTTCAGAAAGGCCGCAGACTTGGCGTAGACGGTTCTCTGAGGTTCAGTTCATGGGAAAATACCGAAGGCAAAAAACAAAGTAAGGTAGAAGTTTTTGTCGAAAATTTTCAATTTTTAGACGCAAAAGGCGAAGGGTCCTCTACAGGCTCGCCTTCTCAATCTTCTTCTGTCGATGATTTGTCGAGTGAAAGCGCGTTTCCTTCATCTGGCGGCAGCGACGCAGATCTTGACGATATTCCGTTTTAACAACCATATAATTTAAATAAATAAAATAGAAATTGAAATTTTATAATTAGGAGAAAAAAATGTCAGAAATATTAGAAAACAAAGAAACCGAAAATCAACCTCAAGGATATCAGGGCGAAAGAAAGTTTGAAAACAAAAGAGACGGCGACAGACCTAGGGGCGACGATAGGTCTAGAGGCGACGATAGGTCAAGAGGCGACGATAGGTCAAGAGGCGACGATAGAAGACAAAAAGGAGGCTCTAAGTTTAGAAAAAGAGTTTGCCGTTTTTGCTATGACACTAAACTTGAAATAGATTATAAGAATACCGATATATTAATTCGTTTTGTATCGAATAAAGGAAAAATTCTGCCCAGACGATTGTCGGGTAACTGCGCCAAGCATCAAAGACATGTCGCAAAATCGATAAAACAATCCAGAATGGCGGGGCTTCTACCTTTTTCTGTTCAATAGTTATGGTTGAATTACTTTTAAGTTTTCCGGCCGATATTTTTTGGGGGCTGATTGTCGCATGGACCCTGTCTGAAAATCAAAAAAAATTGATATTTTGGATATTCTTAGCGGTCGTCTTGACAATAGGCTTTTTTTTGCCCCAGCCGGTTAATTTATTTTTTTGGCTGCCGGGAGGCGCGGCAGTCATATTGATGGGCGTTACGTTCTTTCTGGTTTTTAAAAGTCAAAAAGGAATGATTTCCAAAAAAACGGCTCAAAAACTGCCTACAAGAGACGAAATTCAAAAGTCATTTGACGGTATTGAAGACTTAGATCAAAAAAAAGAAAAATATTTTGTGTTTATTAAAAAGATAAAAAATTATTATCAAAAAATTCATCAGAAGACAACCGAACAAAATACAAATTTTTTAATACTTCTTTTCTTGTCTTCATTTGCGCTGAATTTTTTAGTTTTAATGTATATGTATTACAGCGGCGATATAGTTTCTAACTATCTGCAAGATTCTTTCAAGCCATTCGCCGAATTTTACAAGTCTATGGGAATTTCGGTAGAAGAAGTAATCGCTCAGTTAAAAAGATTTTCTCCTGCGATAATATTTTTACAAAACGCCATTTCGTTATTTTTTCTCTTTACTTTAATTAGAAAAATTTACGAATATAAAAAGAAAGAAACGCTTTTTCTAGGAAGGCTTTCTTTCTTTAAGATGCCCGATAATATCATCTGGCTTTTTATTTTATCAGGGGGGGTTCTTGCGCTTTCGTATATAACGCAAATTCCTGATAATATTTTAATGGTTTTTGAAAACCTGACGGCTATTATATCGATAATGTATGTATTTCAGGGGCTGGGCACAATATGGATTTTTTGTAGAGTTCGTTTTTTGCCTCTTCAGTGGATAATTTTATCTGCGTTTATAACTTCTATGTTATGGCCAGGATTTCTCTTTTTTTACATTATAATGTCTTTTTTTTGGGGTTTAGGCGAGTTCTGGTTTTCATTTAGAAAAAGGGCTTTACATCCCCGAATTGAATCGAATTGAGTAAAAATTTATATATTAAGGAAGCTTATAAAATGAAAGTAATATTGAAAAAAGATGTCGCTAACTTAGGCAGAGCGGGCGATATAAAAGACGTAAAAGACGGATATGCCAGAAATTTTCTGCTGCCAAACGGCTTGGTCATGAGCGCTACGGCCCGTTCAGAAAAAGAAAAAGCCTATCTTGAAAAAGTTCAAAAAATAAAAATTCAAAAACGCAAAAAAACCGCCGAAGAAAGCGCCGCTGCCATCAAGGGAAAAGAAATTACAATGGTAATGAAAACCAGCCAGGCAGGAAAGCTATTCGGGGCCATTACAAATATACATATTCAAAAAGAGCTTGAAAAAGAGGGTTTTTCTATAGATAAAAAACTCATTCATATTGACGAGCCCATCAAAAATCTGGGGTTTTACAAAGCGGTATTAAAACTACACGAAGGCATTTCTACAGAAATTTCAATTAAAGTTCAAGACGAAAATGGTAATACCGAGCCTTTAAAAGAAGAAACAGAAGATAAAGAAGAAAAGTATGAAGCCGCTTCATATGAAGAATCAGCGGCAGAACCCTCGGCTTCAGAAGAACCAGAGGCTGAACCAGAAGCTGAAATTAAAGCTGAAGAAGTCGAAGCCGAAGATTCTGAAGCTTCTCAAGTTAAAGAAGAAAATAACGCTTGATAGAAAAAATAATCTAAGATGAGCCTATATGACGAAGAATCAGAGCAGATAGTTATCGGCTCGATTCTTCAGTCTCCCGATATATTTGGCGATATAAGCCAGATTTTACGGGCCGAAGATTTCTATGTTGAAAAACACCGAATAATTTTTCAGTGTATATCTGAAGAAGTCGACGAACAAAATACGCCTGATTCTCTATTTGTAATTTCATCTTTAAAAAAAAACAATAATCTCGAAAAGGCCGGCAATAGAGCGTATATTATTCATGTCGCTGATATGGGCAGCTCTATCGGCTTTAAAAATCACGCCGAAAGGGTAAAAGAATTTTCTCTGAGAAGAAATCTGTTATTGCAGCTTAAAGAGCTCGAAAAAAAGACAACCGACAGCTCGGCTAAATTTGAAGAACTTCTATCTGATTCAGAAAAAGCGATTTTTAAGATTTCTGATCGTTTTGTTCAAGACAGCGTTGTTCATATTAAAAAAATCAAAGACGAATTTACCGAGTTTCTTGAAAGGGTTCGCGATACCGAAGGCGGTATTACCGGAATTGCCACTCATTTTAAAAAATTTGATTCTATTACTTCGGGCCTCAAGGGAGGGCAGTTATTAATTCTTGCCGCTAGACCAGGGGTGGGCAAAACCACATTTGCCTTAAATATAGCGCAGAATATAGCCATACGCTCAAAATATCCCGTTTTGATTTTTTCTTTAGAGATGACAAGACTTGAGCTTCTTTTGCGGATGGTTTGCGCCGAGGCTCACCTGTCTTCTGAAAAAATTCAAAAAGGATACATACAAAAAAGAGAATGGCAGCTGATATCAAACTCTGTAAGCTCTCTTTATTCGGCAGATATCTTCTTAGACGACAGCCCCGGCTTAAACACATGGGAATTCAAACAAAGATCGAGAAGACTGGCCATGCAGCTTCAAAAACAGAATAAAAAATTGGGCCTTATCGTGGTAGATTACCTGCAGCTTATGACAGAATCTACCAGACTTGTTGAAAGCAGACAAATGGAGGTTTCACGCATATCAAGGGCGTTAAAACTAATCGCCAAAGAGCTTGACACGCCCGTACTGGCTCTATCGCAGATGAACAGATCCATTGAACAAAGAGGAAAAGATCCCCGGCCGCAACTTTCTGATTTAAGAGAATCGGGAGCCATAGAACAAGACGCCGATATCGTTATGTTTATTCACAGAGAAGAAATGTATAATCTCGATATTGAAGAAACCAAGAAAAATCAGGCAGAGATCATTATCGCAAAACACAGAGCGGGCCCTACTGACTCTTTTAAGCTGGCGTTCTTAAAAGATAAAAGCATTTTCATGGATATGGAAATCAGAGAAGAACCCGGAGAGCCGGTTCATTATTAAAAAATATTTTCTTATTATCTGTTTCTTTCTTTAGAAAATTTTTTATAGAACTTAAACAAGCGTTCTCTTAGCGCGAAGACGCCTTCTTTTGTTATGGAGTTTCCCCAGACTGCTTCAGGGTATTTTTTTGAAAGTCTTTCTCTATCGTCCGTGAAAACAAGATCGCTTTTATTAAAAAAAAGAATTCGCGGTTTATCGTCTACTTTCAGCTTTTTAAGCTCTTCTTTAACTACTTCAAGCTCTTCGCCAAGACGGGGGCTTGAAGCGTCGGCTACAATAATGATAGCGTCGGTGTATACGATTTCTTCAAGAGTCGAATGAAAAGCCGCCACCAAAGACGCCGGTAAGTTTCTGATAAATCCGACGGTATCGGTAACCACAGAATAAGCGGGCAGGCGCTTAATTTCTCCCAAATAGACTTTTCTTGAAAATGAATCAAGAGTGGCAAAAAGTCTGTCTTCGGCAAATAATTTTTTAGGCGAAGAACTTAGACTGTTTACAAGACTGGTCTTCCCCGCGTTTGTATAACCCACCAGGGCAAATGTCGCGATATTCCGGTTTTTTCTGGCGTTGGTTCTGTGTTTTGATACGGCTTTTAATTCTTTTTTAATTTTTTGTATTCGCGTTCGAATATGACGGCGGTCGGTTTCAAGCATACTTTCGCCCGGGCCCCTTGTTCCTATACCGCCCCCGAGACGCGAAAGTACCCCGCCAAGGCCTTTTAATCGGGGCAGAATATAAGTAAGCTGGGCCAGCTCAACCTGCAATGCAGCCTCTTTTGTAGAGGCTCTCATGGCAAATATATCGAGAATAAGTTCGATGCGGCCTATCACTCGAACCTTAAATCTTTCTTCAAGATTTTTTAATTGAACCGGTCTTAACGCCGCGTCGATGATCAGTAAATTATAATTATATTCTTTAATATTATTTTCAATGATTTCGATAATTCCCTTACTGAAAAACGCCGCCGGATCAAGGTTTGGCGCGCGAAAAAAAAGATCTTGCATGTGGGCGATTCCCGCAGTGTCAGATAAAAGATAAAGTTCGCGAAGAGATTCTTCTTGAACCTCTTTGTTAAGATAATAACTTGAACCATACTGGCCTATTAAAAGAGCGTTATAGTTTTCGGCAGACGAAATGGTCAGCTTATGTTGAATTAAAGATGATGCGTCCATTTAGCCGATTATTTGCAGTTCTTTTCTCATCCTTTTTTTTTCAAATTAAAGCGCATTTTCTTGCCCGGAATTATAAAATTATTGGCGAACCATCCGCTATTAGCTTCAACGGCATATTTCGCTTTTGTGGTAGATGTTATGATTCTATCGTCAAACGGTTCCATCTTGTATATTTCTAGTATATACATATTCTCGTCGATAAAGGCAATAGAAAGAGGAATTTTTGTGTTTCTCATCCAGAAAGAAAGTAAATCGGGTTTTTCAAAAATAAAAATCATTCCCTCGTTTTCTTTAAGCTTCTTTCGAAACATTAATCCCCGCGCTCTTTCTTTTTCTGTTTTCGCGACCTCGCAAAAAAGAAGGGCTTCGGTTTTTTTTGCGGTTTCAAAATAAACGGTAACTTTGTCAAGATTTTGATCTTTTCTGTTTTCCTGTGAATTCTTTTGTGATAGAATCTGCTGATTTGCCAATAAGATTAGGGTTAAAAAAATTGCGGCATTTCGCAAAATCTTAAATAATTTCAATATCATAACTATTCCCATTCAATGGTAGCGGGAGGCTTTGACGAAATATCATAGACAACCCTGTTGATTCCCGAAACTTCATTGATAATACGATTTGACGTTTTACCCAGAAAAGCGTGGGGAAGTTTCGCGAAATCGGCGGTCATTCCGTCGTGGCTCTCAACAACTCTTAAAGCCGCCACATTTTCATAAGTTCTGTTATCGCCCATAACTCCGACCGATTTAACCGGCAGTAAAACCACAAAAGCCTGCCATACTTTTGCGTATAAGCCCGTTGTTTTAAGTTCGTCAAGCAAAATTGTATCGGCCTTTCTTAAGAGCTCAAGCCTTTCTTT